>Ga0255342_1002233_pt1 | contig 24701 bp, 32 predicted proteins | sample wastewater_treat_3_FD_192416 | JGI IMG/M metagenome (GOLD analysis project Ga0255342, IMG submission 192416) | Wastewater microbial communities from Lulu Island WWTP, Vancouver, Canada - plant14 | ecosystem: Engineered > WWTP > Wastewater > Unclassified | place: Canada: Vancouver, British...
ACACTTCTTGTGGGGTCATATATTTTAGCCATGGACATTCCTATTTGTATTCCTATAACTTCACCGCTTATAACAACCGTACTGAAAAATAAGCTTATTATATAACCTATCAAATAACCGATAAACAACTCTTTTATAATTAATAATATAAATTCAATTGTAGTTGTAATGACCATGTCATCTTCAGGAGGCAGTATATAATAGGTTGTTACAGCCAGAAATAAGCTTAAGGATATTTTAAATATATTCGGTAAATTCCCTCTGCCCAATATTTGATTAAAAAAAACACAACCGCTCATTCTTGCAAATATTAATAAAAAATAAGTAAAATCTCCTGAAAATGTCATCGCAAGTCCTCATTAATATACTCTTAACATTAAATCAAATACATAGTATGTAAAATCAGACAAAACTTCAGTCATCCAATTTCCCAATACGATTAACATTATTGCAGTAACCAATAATTTTGGAACAAAGGTCAATGTCTGCTCATGTATTTGAGTTGCAGCTTGAAAAACAGCTATTGATAAACCTATTATTAAACTTACTATCAGTATGGGTGCCCCTACTTTTATTGCAGCTCCCGCAGCAGCCTGCATAACATCCATAACCTGCGAAATGCTCATTATTATCTCCTTCTCTTAATCAGGTATTTTAAATACCTATTAATTAAACGTCGTAATTAATGTCTTAAATAATAAAGACCACCCGTCCACAACAACAAATAACAGTATTTTAAACGGCATTGATATCATTACCGGCGGCAGCATCATCATGCCCATGGACATAAGAACGCTTGAAACTATCATATCTATTATTAAGAATGGGATATAAAGTAAAAATCCTATTATAAATGCTCTTTTTAATTCACTGGTAATAAAGGACGGAATAATTATTGTCAGAGGAAGTTCTTCGATATTTTCGGTTTCTTTATAAGCTTCATCTCCCGACATATCCAAAAACATTTGTAATTCATTGCTGCCTGTTTGTTTCAGCATCCATGTTTTTATCGGGATTGAAGCCGTATCTAAAAATTCCTCCTGTGAAATTTCTTCATTTTTATATGGCTCATAAGCAGATGTGTTTATTTCTTCCATTACGGGTGACATTGTAAATAATGTCAAGAATATTGCTATGCCTATCAGTACTTGATTAGGCGGCGTCTGCTGCAATCCGAGTGCATTTTTTACAAATGATAATACGATAATTATTCTTGTAAAAGATGACATCATTATTAAGATTGACGGGAGTAAAGCAATAATTGTCAAAAGAAACAGAATTTCCAATGTCTCTACTGAATTCCCGTTTATATCCATATTAATAACTCCGCCGTAAACAGCCTGAGTATTCATAAGCATTAATATTAAGACTATAAAAATTGATTTATTATAACTTCTTGTCATTGTTGCTTCCTATAAATGTTTTTTTATATTTGTTCAAAATATTATTGAATGTATTACTGCTTTCTTTATCATCGGGTAAATGGTGAAAATCTTCTAATTCTTTTATGATATTGATATCTTTTTCCGTAATGCCTATTAAATAATACTTGTTGTTAATTTCTACTATAGTAATAAAATTGTTCGGACCCAGCATTAATTTGTCTGCTACATTCATATATCTTGATTTAGCGGCTATGGTTGTCTTTGTTGAAAGCCATTTTGTACAATAGTAGGTCAAATACAAAACAATTATTATTCCTATAATTGATATAATAAGTGAGATTATATCTTTATTAATTATAATCAACCCCTATCGATTATACTTTGAACGGTTTTTATAATTCTTTCCGATTTAAAGGGTTTAACTATAAAATCCTTAGCACCGTTTCTTATCGCTTCGACAACCATGGATTCTTGTCCCATTGCCGAGCACATTACTATTACGGCATTTGGGTCCATTTTCCTTATTTCCTTCAATGCATCCAATCCATTTTTATTGGGCATGGTTATATCCATTATTACCAAGTCAGGTTTTTCATTTTTGTATGTTTGAATAGCCTGCTCTCCGTCAGCAGCTTCTATAATATTTTCATAACCGCTGCTTTTTAAGGTGTCCTTTATCATCATTCTCATAAATGCAGCATCATCTACTATTAAAATTTTACCTTCCATTCTATCCTCCGTTGTATGCCATTTCTATGTAACATATGTGTCTTTATATAAATAATATTTTTGTCATTGTAATCCTTTGCTATGATAAACGTTGTTTGGGATGACAATTTTTGAATATTTCAATTATAATGTTATTTTCATTAATTCGTCTTTTTTTAATATTTCAACTACTCTTACTCCAAAATTATCATTTACCACAACAACTTCACCTTTTGCAATTAACTTGCCGTTAACAATAATATCTACTAATGCTCCGGCCTGTTTATCAAGCTCAATAATTGTTCCCGGTGAAATTTCAAGAATATCCTTTATTTGTTTGCTGGTTTTTCCGATTTCAACACTGATAGTCAAAGGAACCATCATTATCAATTCCAAATTAGAAAGCTGCTCTTCTGATAATACTTCCTCTTCGTCATCAAATGATTCATATTCTACAGGTCTTACATTTACGAATGTTTCCTCTTTTTCCTTTTGATTTTGATTTGTTTTCATACGCTCCCTTTTTATTATTTCTTCATAATCATTATTTTGCTTGATTATCGTGTCAATTTTTTTATTTACGGCATCTTCTTTTTCAATATTATTGTTTTCTTCTATTTGTATTTCGTTGCTTGTACTTTTTTCGGTTTCCCGTAAAAAATTTGATACTATATCTTTTGCTAATGAAACCTCCATGACATTAATAAATTGGCTTTGCAATTCTCCTTCAATAGATAAATCAAAACTGACTACAACAATTTCATCATCCTCTGCAAAGTATTTACTTTTAAATTCATTATTATCGTCAATTTCAAAAGCAATCGGTGTTGATATGTTTATGTGTTTCCCTAAGAACTCTGATAGGGCTGTAGCAGCTGACCCCATCATCTGGTTCATTACTTCGCAAATGGCGCTTATGCTGATTTCATCCATTTCAAATTCTTCATCCGGTATTTTCTTGTTTAGAAGGGCTTCCAAAATTATTTTGGCATCAGATCTTTTCCATATCATTACATTTACGCCTTTTAAGCCTTCTATATAGTTTATTTCAACTCCTATGGCCGGCTCTAACTGCTTATAGCTAAACTCTTGAGCAGTTGTAACATTAATATGCGGAACGGTTATTTCAACTCTTTTGCCTAATATTGAGGATAATGAAGTTGCAGATGAGCCTAAGCTTATATTCATAACTTCCCCTATTACATCTCGTTCCATATTTGAAAAAATTTTTCTATTTAGCATAAATAACTCCCTTAGTATATAGTTTTATTTATCTTAATTACTCCCTTGTTCTTCCTTGTTCCCCATTTGCCTTCAAACCACTTTTCATTATCAACTTTTATATCTACATTCGAATTTATTTTTCTATCAAGTACGATTAAATCTCCCGGCTTAATACTGAGTATATCTTTCAATGTTGCCTGAGTACTTCCGAGCACTCCGGTTATAGTTAAGTATGATGATTTTAATGAATTCATAATTGCTGTTTTTTGCTCTTCAATATTAACTTTTTTACTTATATTCTTTGAATAGATATTTGCACCTTTCAGTATTTCGTCAATAATGTTTGAAGGTATGCATAAGGTGATTTTCCCTGACAGCTCATTTAATACTACATTTAATATTATTATTACTACGGTATCATTGTAATTTATTGACTGAATAAATCTGGAGTTGGTTTCAACTTTTTCTAACTCGGTTTCTATATTTAAAGTGTTTTCCCATGTTGTTCCCATTAGAATAACCAACTGATTTAATACATTGCTGAGCAGTGACAGCTCAATATCCGTGTAATCTCTTATATATCCGTATTCTTCTCCGATTCCTCCAAGCAGCCTGTCTATAATAACAAAGGACAAAGGTCTGGACATTTCCATAAGAATTTGGCTGTCAGAAGTTTCATTATCCGGATATTTTACATTGATAAGACCCATTAATACATAATCCTCTAAGGCATTGTTGTATTCATGGTATATGCTTTCTTCCACCTGTTCTACCGTTACATCGCACATCAGCCTGAGCATTGATGTTAATCTTGAAGTAAGCATTCTGCAGTAGTTTTCGTAAATACCCTTTAGCAATCTTATGGTTTCCTTTGTGATTTTCTTAGGGCTTCTGAAATCATATTCTTTAATTCTTTTCTCATTTTCCTCTAATTCTTGTATACTTACATCACCTGTGCTCAAACCGTTAAGCAACTCATCTATTTGACTTTGTGATAGTACTTCCGCCATATTTAATCCTCATTCCATAATTTTATACTATTCTATATATATGTCTCTTCGATATTCCAAATCATTATTGTCAGTCTTGCCGTTATTGATAGTTTCTTGAATTATTCTTGTATAACTTATGGGGTGTCCTTTTCGGCTTATGTATATTTCAACTCTTCTGTTTTTAGCCCTGCCTTCAGCAGTACTGTTGTCAGCTATGGGACTGTATAATCCATATCCTATTGCCAGGTATTTAGCAGGGTCTATAACATCCTTATTTTCTAAATATCTTAGAACAACATTGGCTCTGTTCGTAGATAATGACCTGTCAATATCCGTCATATCATATTCAACCTTAGCAGTGTGACCTGCTATAACAACTTCCTCTATATATTCGTCGACCATTGCTAACCCTTCCGCTAATACATCGAGCACTCCTTTTCCTTTTTGCTCTAATATGTCGCTATACCCTCTAAAAGTTACCGAATCGGAAAATCTTATGAACACATATTCTTCACTTTTGCTTATTTCTACTTGCCCTGCCAATTCATTTTCATCAATATATTGTTTAAGAAGCGTATACAATACATCAATATCTTCTATTTCTTCCGGTTCTTCTTGTTCCTCATATGAACTGACTGTTTCTTGCTCTGCTGCTTCAGCTTCCATCATCTGATAATATGCTTCAGGGTTCATTTCTTTAGAAAACGAAGCAACTATTGCAGCAAATTTTTGGGCATCAATTGTTGACATAGCGTAAAGCATTATAAAAAAGGTTAACAATAAGGTTACCATATCGCTGTATGTTTCCAGCCAGCTTGCTCCGCCGCTTTCTTCTCTTTTCTTTCTTCTCGCCATAATATCCTACTCATTTCTATTATTAAGCATTAGCTTCTTTTTCTTTCCCATTTCTTTTTGACCTTTTTTTAGATTTTCCTTGTCCTTCGGCTCCTGCCATGGTGCTTCTTTCCTGATACGTTACGTAGGAATTTAATTTTTCTCTTATATATTTGGGGTTTTCTCCCGATTGTATGGATAAAACGCCTTCCATTATCAATTCCTTAGCAATCATTTCTTCGTCGTGCTTTGCTTTTAACCTGTTTGATATGGGAGCACAAATCATATTTGTAAGTACCGAGCCGTAAAAGGTAGTAACTAATGCTACTGACATTCCTTTTCCTAGCGCATCTGCTCCTTCGCCTGCATCCATGTTTGCAAGCATATTTATAAGTCCGATTAATGTTCCAAGCATACCGAATGCGGGACCAAATGAGCCAAGTGTATCAAAAACCTTCCAGGCAGAAGCATGCCTTGCTTCTATACAATCTATTTCATTTTCAATCTGTGCTTTTACCTTTGTAGGCTCGATAGCATCTACTATAAGCATAACGCAATACTTTAAAAACTCATCCTGCAAGTCCATTTGATTTACCTTTTCTTCAAGAACCAAAAGGCCTTTCAGCCTTGCTTGTTTAGCAAGCTCCTCTATTATGTCAATGTAAACATTTAAATCGATTTTTTCCTTTTTCATTAAAACCTTTAAGTTTTTAGGTACGTCTTTCAGATACTTTATCGGAACAGACATAATTGTCGCAGCTATGGCTCCGCCAAATGTTATGTACATACTTGGTATATCGATAAAGCTTGTCATTACTTGTGTAGTACTTGAACCGCTGCCTAATATTCCGTAAAATACCAGACCAACTCCTGCCAACATACCAATTAAAAACGATAAATTCATGTCGCACTCCTTACTCTACAGCCGTAACGCCTTTTATTATTTTTTGATTAAATGTAATTATTTTATTTATTATTTCTTCTTTTGAATCTTTAACCAAATAGTATTTTCCTGTTGTCAATGTAATCTTTGTTTCCGGAATAAATTCTATTTTTTCAATTAATGCAGCATTGATTAAAAATGCTTCTCCGTTGATTCCAACAACTTCTACCATAGTTCCTCCTTATTGGGGACACCTCTCCTCTGGGGATCGTCTCCGGGGATAAAGGCATTCCTATAAAATTATTAATTATATCCATAAGATACACTTATGAGCATAATAAATATTTTTATTCAAAGCGCACGGTCCACCGGGGACGGTTCTTCCTGGACATTTTGCTGTCCACCGAGAACCGTCCCCTCCGGACAGAATCCCCCCTTTTACTGTTTCGTTACTAATCTATTTACCTTTTCAAATTAACCAATTCTTCAAGCATTTGGTCAACAACTGAAATAATCTTGGTATTAGCTTGGAATCCTCTTTGAGTAATAATCATGTCGGAAAATTCATTTGCCAAATCTACGTTGGACATTTCAAGTCCTCCGGTTACCAAGGCACCTGTTCCGCCTGCTCCCGGTGCATTTGCAATTGGATTTCCTGCATTATTCCCTACTGAATAATAAGAGTTTCCTTCTAGAATCAGAGCATCTTGATTTGGTATTTTAAAAATCGGAATAAATCCTATCGTTTTAATCGTATCATCGGTGTCATCAACGGCTGTTATTGAACCATCACTGTTAATAGTAATATTCTTAAAGTTTTCGAAATCAGCTATCTTAATTGCACCTATAGTCTTAGCCAAGGTAGCCGTTATATCTATATTGCCATCACCATCAGGCTCTATTTCATTATCAGTACCAGTTGAATCATTGTCATATCCTAAGAGGCGTGAGCCGTTTACATCAACTAAATTCCCGTCTTCATCAAAGTTTAGAGCTCCTAAGCGTGTGTAAAGCGTATCTCCGCTTGTATTCAAAACTGCCAAATATCCATCGCCATTAATATAAAGGTCCGTTGATTTATATGTCGGCGAATATCCGGATATTGTATGAATTGTATCAACTGAACCTACCTGTGCTCCATAACCAACCTGTGATGCATTTGTTCCTCCTCTATCTTCATTTGGTGCTCCCGGGCTTCGAAGTGTTTGATAATATACATCTCTAAAAGTTGTTCTTTGTGTCTTGTATCCATAAGTATTTACGTTTGCTATATTGTTGCCTATTACGTCCATTTTTGTTTGGTGGCTTCTCATTCCGGATACACCGGAGTAAAGTGCTTTCATCATAATTTTTATTCTCCTTTTAATTTTCTTTGCTGTTAGTCCGTCAAGATATCAGGACCTTAGCCTCCTTAAAAGGACCGGCTATTTTATTACAGCTCCATCGATATTTGTAAAAATATTTTCTTTTAAGTCATCACTGTTCACTGCCGTTATTATTTTATTGTTCATTGTGCTTAGTATAAATGCCTGATTGTCTATCATTACAAGAACATTTTTTAAACCCTTGTCCTTGGCCTGAACAGCTGCTTCATTAAGTTTTTCCGTTACTTCTTGGCTTACGTCGATATTTCTTTGTTGAATTCTTTCATTTGCATGCTTTGAGAAACTAACTTCATTTTTTAATTTCTCACTCAGCAGCTCTTTAAAGTTGTTGCTGTCATTTCTGTGTGCATTGTAATTTGGCTGAATATTGGGATTTAAGCTGCTTATTTTTTTTATAAAATTTATGTCTGTCATATCATCACCTGCTTATTGTGTTTCATCATACGGCAGTGCCTCTTCTTCATCAATCGGCGGTATTTCATCAGTAGGCGAAATATTTGAATTATTGGTATTGTTCAAATTATCTATTTTCTCCGAAATGTTTCCTAACATTTCTGTCAAGGAATTTTCCTCCGCTTTTTCAGCTTCCTTAATTTCCATTACATTGGAATACTCATATTCCATATCATTTACATACAGCTTTGTTTTTCCGCCGTGCAGCGTAACTCTTTGAACTATTCCTTCATCAATTGTTAATCCGCCGTTACCGTTATAGTCGGCAACCACAACATTTTTCCCTATGAGTGATGTAGCTTGTCCCTGCAATGCCATTTCCGTCAGGTCCGTCATAGCCTGAAGCGTTGAAAACTGCGCCATCTGTGCTATAAATTCCGTGTTGTCCATTGGATTCATAGCATCCTGATTAGTAATCTGAGCTACAAGCAAATTCAAAAAATCCTGCATATTTAAACCTTCATTATTTTTTTGAATTTTTAAATCATTTGCTGTATTAATGTTGTTTACTTTGTAGCTTGAGTTGTAAGCGTTAATTTCCATGCATACCCTCCTTAATCCTGGAATAATTTAAGTCAATAAGCTCTGAAAATACATCTTCTTCTTTTGTCTTAATATCGTTATCATAGTAGTATTTGTTGCGCTGCCTGCCTTGATTATTTTGTTCATTGTCTTGATAGAAATTTTCGCTGCCTTGCCGGTTGTCTTGATAATTTAAAATATTCTGATTTTTTGGCTCATAAGGCTTCACGATGATTTTTACATCTGTTTCTGATGTTTTATTTAACAACTCCTTTAGCTCATCTGTATTTGAAGATAGTATTTTTTGAGTTTCTTCATTTGATGCTTTGATTTCTACCGTTAACTTATTATTTTCATAGCTCATTTTAATATCTACCTTGCCTAGAGCTTGAGGTCTGAGCTCCATGGTAATTGTTTTTATGCCATTTGAATCCTGACTGTTTTCTGTCATAATAATTATTTTGTCTTTTACTTGAGATAGTACTTGTGACTTAATTTCTGTTGAGCCGTCACTAATAGTTATTATTTTGTTTTTTAAGTCAATACAATCCGGCATCTCTAAATATGCTGGTTCATTTTTTTGTTTTTTGCCAAGCTCAAGTATAGTCTTCATACTTTGTACTTCATTTGAGCTTTTGATGTCATTGCTGATTCCTAGATCTCTTTGGATTTCAATCTCTGACACCAAATTTTTAAGTGCTGAGCCGGCAGTGATATCAGTGCCGTTTTGAATCTTAGCATCAATAAAATTATAATCCACATTTGTTATTTTATTTTCGGCTGTAACTTCTTCAATTGCTGCATTGGGTCTGAAAAAGAAAATATCTGCAATACCATATATATTTTCATAAAAATTTTGTTTTTGTGTTTCATCTTTGTTTTCATGCTCAATACTATAATCTTCAATTTCAATACTGTTTGCAGCCAGAATGCTTCCGAAGTTTTTTCCTAGCAACTCCATCATATTTTGATTTTCTGCCATTGCATTATTGAGCATATTTTCAAACATATTTTTATTCACGCTGTTTGAATAATCACTTCTTATAACCTTACCGGGCAATTGGCTTATCGTTAAACTGTTTACATTCAAATTCTCACCTCCTTTCAATATAATTCAGCAGTTGGGGACACACACGAGGAGTGTCCCCGTACTTACATTCATATTTCCCTCCTTTCTATTGATATTCAATGGTTTCACCTGTAGTTGTTATCCCGGGCTCAGACTTTGAGATCCTTCGCTGCGCTCAGGATGACGCGGGCTGCGCCATCAGGTCTCCAAATTATATAGCATATTCATTTGTCATGGTTTTATTTGAAACAAATTCCTCTATGAAAAGTTCTTCCTTTTTTAAACATTCCTTGTTGTGTTTTTCCAATTCCTTTTCTTTTAGTTTTTCTAAACTTGAAATTTCTGTATTCATACTGATTATTTCTTGTCTTTTGTCTGCTATTTTCTTTAATACTATTGCTTTTTCAATTTCCTTATTTTCAATCTGTACTAATATGCTTTCACTGAGCATTTTATAATAAGACATTTCACCAGCTGATATTGATTTATATGATTTTTCTACATATTCATTTTCTATCTCTGCAAACTTTATTTTTAAGCATTTAATAAATATTTCAATTTTCTCACATTCTCGATTTAAGTTTGTGAGTTCGATTTTCATATTTTCCAACAGCTGATTTTTTAATTCTAAAACTTTTTGAAGTGAAAAAACAAATTTCTTCATTTCCTGCCTCGCTTAAAATGGTATTTTTGTAATATTGAAAGTATCAAATTTTATCCATCAAATTAATTATTTCATCGAAATTATATTTTTCATTTACACCTTGTTTTAAAAAGTTATTTACTTCCTCTATTTTACTAATTGCCTCATCCAATTTGGCATTGCTTCCTTTTTTGTAGGCACCTATGGAAATTAAATCATAATTAGAGTAGTATTCAGCTAATATATCTCTGAGTTTTTTGGCCTTATTGTTGTGCTCTTCGGTTGCAATATCATCCATAAGTCTTGATATGCTTGCATTTATGTCGATTGCCGGATAATGATTTGAATTAGCCAATTTTCTGTTTAGTACTATATGTCCGTCAAGTATTCCTCTGACGGTATCCGAAATAGGCTCATTGGTGTCGTCTCCTTCAACAAGGACTGTATAAACACCCGTAATTGAACCTTCTTGGAAGTTTCCGCTCCTTTCTAACAGCTTTGGCAGCTCGGCATAAATTGACGGGGTATACCCTCTTGATACAGGCGGTTCCCCTGCAGCCAGGCCTATTTCTCTTTGAGCCATTGCAAATCTTGTCAAGGAATCCATCATTAATAAAACATCTTTGCCTTTATCTTTGAAATATTCTGCTATGGTTGTTGCTGTTAATGCACATTTTACTCTAAGCATGGCAGGTTGGTCGGATGTTGCTATTACCAATACGGACCTTCTTAATCCTTCTTCTCCTAAGTCTTTTTCAATGAATTCTCGTACTTCTCTTCCTCTTTCTCCAACCAATGCGATGACATTTATATCCGCTTTTACATTTTTTGCAACCATCCCGAGAAGGGTGCTTTTCCCAACGCCGCTTCCCGAAAATATGCCCATACGCTGTCCTTTTCCGATGGTTAAAAGTCCGTCAATTGCTTTTACTCCAAAGCTTAAAGGCTCGCTTATCCGAGGTCTTGACAAAGGATTTATATAATCATTATCAACGTAGCAATATTCCTGACTAATAAATTTTTTGCCGCCATCAATAGCTTGTCCTGTTGCATCTATAATTCTGCCTATCAAGAAATCTCCCACGGGTATTTTTAGCTTGTTGTTTGTTGATACAACGAGATTCCCGAGACCTATGCCCTTAATATCCTCATAGGGCATCAGCAGCACTCTGTCATCATTGAAGCCCACTACTTCTGCTCTGATTGTTTTGTTTGACGCAGTTTTTATTTCGCATATTTCTCCGATTTTGTACTTGCCGCCGTGTGCTTCTATCATCAATCCCGATATTCTTTTGACTTTTCCTATATGTGTATAGAAATCTTCTTTTATTAATGTTTCTCGAATATCATTAAATTTTTCATTAACCAGCATTTTTATTAAGTACCATTTCTTTAAGATTTTTTAACTGGGTATCAATACTTGCTTCGACTATTCCATCTGCTGTCTCGATTATTGCACCGCCTTTTTGCAATTCATCCATAACTTCTATTTTTATGTCTTTAGATATTTTCTCAAGTTCACTTATTAATTCTTTATCTGCTTGAATGATTTCTGCATCGTCTTTATCCGAAAGATAAATCTTTATCCAATCTACATTGCGGTAATCTTTTATTGCATTTTTAATTATTCCCGATACAACATCATCTTTTGTATCAATTTCATGCCTGATAATCTTTTCTGCTATTTCTATAGAGAGTTTGATTAATTCTTCTTCATATCTTGAAATTATTTTTAGTTTTTCGGATTCTATGGTTTTAATCATTTCAGCTATTTCATTTAATTTTTCTTTGTTTTGCTCTAAGAGTATTTCTGATATCTTAGATTTTCCCGTATCATATCCTTCTTTGTAGCCTTTGTTTCTGCCTGCTTCCATTCCTGCATTATAGCCGTCTTCGTAAGCATTTTTTTTACATTCTGTTATTTCCAATTGGGCATTTTCTATTGCAGTACTGACAATTTCGGCAGCCTTTTCTTCGGCTTCTTTTAGAAGAATTTCTCTTTGATTATAAATTCTAAACAAATCTTCCCTGTAAGTACTCACTTGCCTGTGTATATGATTGTTTTTCTGTTTGTCTATGTCACAAATCACGTATTCGGCTTTAATTATATTAGACAATAATATCATCCTTCCCGCTCTTAGCAATTATAACTTCTCCTTCTTCCTCAAGGCGTCTGATTACTGATACAATTCTTTGCTGAGCTTCTTCTACATCTCTTAAGCGTACATTGTGAGTGTATTCAAGTTCTGACCTTATTGTATCTGCCATCTTAGTGGACATATTATTGAATAATACGTCCGAAACATCTTTATTTGAACCTTTAATTGACAATACCAAGTCTTTGCTGTCAACTTCACGAAGGAATCTTTGAATACTCAATGAATCTAAGGTTACAATATCCTCGAATATGAACATCTTCTTTCTGATTTCATCACTTAGCTTAGCATCCTTTTTATTGAGTTCATCAAATATATACTTTTCGTTTCCTCTGTCCATATTATTCATAATATCAGCAACATAGTTTATGCCGCCGATTTCCGTATAATCAATAGATACCATTGAATTGAATTTCTTCAATAATTCTTTTTCCACATACTTTACGATTTCCGGTGATGTACGGTCCATTTTTGCTATTCTTTCTACCACATCTATTCTTTTTTCCTTTGGCAATTCTGCAATAACTGCCGCTGCTTGGTCTGCCCTTGCATAAGATAGTATTAAAGCTATTGTTTGAGGATGCTCGTTTTGTATAATGGTTAATAAATTTTTGTAATCAGCTTGTCTAATAAAATCAAACGACTTATTGCGCAGTGTCTTTGTTACTCTTTCTAAAAGACTTGTTGCTACTTGAGTGCCAAATGCTTTTTCAAGTACATTTTTTGCATATTCTAAACCGCCTTCTGTTATTACTTTTTGCGTAAGACATAGCTCGTAAAAATCTTTGAGCGTTGATTCCATTGTTTGGGGACTAAGGTGCTGCAGCCTGGAAATTTCATATGTTAATTGCTCGATTTCGTCTTCCTTTAAAAATTTATAAATTCTTGATGCATCTTCGGCACCGAGAGATATAATTATTGCCGCAGCTTTTTGTTTACCTGTTAGTCTTTCCGCCATATTATTCATCCCCCTTTAACCAGGTTCTGATTAGCTGTGATACAATTTCCGGACTGGTTTTCGTAAAGTCTTTAAGTTGTTTTTTAATCGCTTGCTCCTCTGTTTCTTGAACCTTGATTCCATCTTGTATATCAGCCCATGAATACTCGCTTGAATCTGCATCTGATGTTATGGCTGCATTATCTAAGGCCTTTTTCTTTTTTCTTTTTCTTAACACAAGAATTAATATTATTAATAATATTGAAATTGCAATTAAGGCTATACCGCCGTAAATAAGCAGCTCCTTTAATTGAATCCTTTCAAAGATACCTGTTGCAGCCACCGGTACTGCCGGTTCTTCTAAGTCATAAAACACCATATTGCTCAATGCAATATCTTCGGTTCCTATACCTGCAGCAAATGCTATGAGTTGATTAATTTCTCCTGCTTCTTTATCGCTCATGTTTGCTTTGTTAATTACTACTGCTACCGTCAGCTTCTCAATTGTTCCCGGATTGTGCTCAATTTGCTCCTTTAACTGGCTTACCAGGTAATTAATTGTGTTTGAATCCCTGAAATATATATCATCTCCGCTGACTACCACACCGGGATAAGTTGGTACTTCTGCATTAGTTTCAGTTCCTGCAATCCCCCCTGTTGTTTCTCCGGGACCAGTAATTTCTTTTTCGCTATGAGTATCGCCGGGTACACCCAGTCTTGTTTCCTCGTCCGGTAAATACTGCAATATTTCGCTGATTTTTTTGTCAAAATTGATAGTACATTTTGCCGAAACCTTGACATTTTCAGGTCCGTATATTCTTGAAAGAAATTCTGTTACATCTTCTTCAGTTTCTCTTTCAAATTCTCTTTCTATACTAAGTTTTAATTTTATTGTATTTGTTTGGAGCATTTCATTGCTAATATTCAAACTATTCCCGTTGGTATCAATTATTGCAACATTTTCTTCCTTTAATCCTTTAACGCTTTTAACCAGCAACTGCATTATACCGTTTGTCTGGGAAGGAGATAGGGAATATCCGTTTTGCAAATTTATTTTAACAGAGGCAGAAGATTCCTTTTTATCGGTTTCCCATGCAAAACTCTTGTCTTGCGGTAAATTTATAGTTACAATTGCTTCCTTAACACCGTCAATAGTTTCTATTGAGCTTTGCAGTCTTTCTTGTAACTGAAAAATTTCATATTGCCTCTTTTCATAATCTGTTGTCATGAAATCAATATTTTCGGTAAAGATATCGTAATTTATACCGGTTCTGGGATGGCCGGCTTGAGCTAATTGCATTCTTAATAAGCTTTCTTGTTCTTTAGGTATCAATATGGTTCCATCTGTTTGATATTTATAGTCAATTTTGCTTTCTTGCAGCTGTTTCATAACTTCAACCGATTCAGCTTCATCCATATTTCGAAATAAAACTACATAATCTTTGTTATTCAGTATAAAGGTTATTATTAGTGCACCAATTACCAATACAAGAAGTCCGCCTATTATAAGGCTTTTTTTCCTTTTATTTAGTTTTCCCCAAAACTCAGTAACATTTTTCCATATGTTTTTTAATTGTTCTGACATTTATAGCTCCTAAGATAGTATGAGACCTAAACCCCCATACGCATTATTTCATTGTAAGCTTCTAAAGCTTTATTTCTAAGTTGTATTACCAGGTCTAAAGAAATTTGTGCTTTTTCAACATTTATCATTAGATTGTGCAAATCATCCGTTTCACCTATTGATAATTTGTAAATGTCTTTATCTACTTCTGCTTCTGCATTCTTATAATTTTCAATTGCAGTATCAAATATTGATTTGAATGCGAGTTCGCTTATTTTCTCTTTCGGCTTATTTAATTCATTAATTTGAGATGCATTTATCGGCTTAATATTTTCAATAAACATAATTACCTCCCGATTTCTAATGCTTTAATTGCCATTTGCTTAACCGTGTTAAGAGCAGTTATGTTAGCTTGATATGCTCTGAATGCTTCCATTATATCTATCGTTTCTTTTAATGAATCAACATTAGGCATATTAACATATCCGTTTTCATCCGCATCGGGATGTTCGGGATTGTATACTGCTTTGAACTCACTGTTATCTTCCATAATTTCAGCAACTTCCACTCCACCCGGCTCATACTGATTTAAATTTTTCACCATCATATTTTTAAAGTCGCCGGAAGTTTTTAATACAACCATTTTTCTTCTGTAAGGTCCTCCTTCTTCAGTCCTTGTAGTATCAATGTTTGCTATATTTTCCGAAATTACATCCATCCTTGCCCTTTGCGCAGTTAAACCAGACCCACTTATATTGAGCGTTTTTAAAAAAGACATATTACCCTCCTTGAAATCGTTATCTTATGTATATTATCATTGTGTATCTCATGCTAAGTCTATTAAGTTTATTTTTTCCCTTCGGATATTACAGATTTTAATTTGGAAAAATAAGAATTGATTTCTGCGACAGTATACATATACTGGATTTGCGTTTTAGCCAGCTGCAAATTTTCTTTTTCTAAATCCACATTGTTGCCGTCTAAACGCATGGATAGGTTATCATTTTCCTTAATGATAATATTACCGGATAAAATTTGCTCGTTTATTTCAGATGTAGTTTTTCCGTATGTATTTTTTAGATTAGCCGATAGAATGGTTTCAAAATCAACTGTCTTGCTTTTGTATCCGGGAGTTGAATAGTTGGCTATGTTTTCCATTGTTGTTTGTTGTCTAAGCCATAAACCATCCAAACTTTTCTTTAACAAATTTAAATTTACATTGACTCTCACTTCTTGCCCCTCCAACAAATTTATGAAATAAAGAGTGATTTGAAAATATCCAAAAAAGAAATGTATAATTATTGACAGTTACCAAAATAACTATGAATTATACATTTCTTTTGATATAAATCATACATGGCAACCGGCTACCATAGACAAGTCTTTAGGTCCAACAGCTTTGCGTCACTACCTTTCGATAGTTTTGCCCTTTACACATAAGTATTAAGTTGTATAAATTTGTAAAGTAATCCCATTATAAATGAGGTTAAAACAAAATGCAAGCCTTTTTTACAAAATTTTACAAAAATCTTTATACATTTTCTTGATTTATTATTCGTATAATGCCTTTATATTTATACATCCTCATGCGTTATTTTCTGGTGCATTACAGCGAATAAAAAAATGGGTATTGCAAAAACACCCATAATTGTTATAAATATTATTTTTTTTCGACTAGCAAAATTAGCATAATTATAAATTATGCATCAAAATATCAAAAAAATATTACATTTTTTTAATTTTTTATTGCTTTTAATTTGTTTTTTATATCATTTAAGCTTATTTCATTTATTTTTTCAGAAGCAATTTTATTAAATTCACAAGTTTCAGCCAATTCTTTTCTGGTAATTTTTATGTCTTGAGGAGCACTGATAGCAATTTTAACTTTATCTTGACTTATTTCTGAAATAATTATCTCAATATCATCACCGATAAGTATGGATTCTGATACCTTTCTTTTTATCACTAACATTTATTACCCTCCTCAGTTGATACTATATTGTATCTGAGTGGATATTCATTTTGCAGTATAACCTGCTTAGCTGTTCTGTTATTAGGATTAATTGCAATCGGGCTTTTTAAATTAACCACGGATTCTTTAATATCGTCTTTTATAATTGCAATTACCAAATACTTCAATTCTGCCGTGCCGGTTGATTTCAGCTCACATAAATCATCTTCGTTTAAAATCGGATTATAATCTATAAAAATAGCATACGGATCAATCAACACAAAAGATAGTTCCATATTATCAAGTGATTGAAGAAACATTATATCATCCTCGGGACTATCCTTTAATATAATATATTTTTTGTAATCATCAAATCCGTATATGCCTGTGGTGAAATTTATTATATCTTCTTCACCAACCAAAATTTCTCCAAAATCTCTTGTTTTAATTTTCATTTTTTCAGACAAGGGTATCTATCTCCTTATAATTAGGATTCGCACTGGGCGGCACAAAAATCGGGGTACCTACATATTTTATTTCTACGCTTGGGTATTCACTGATAATAAATTCTATACTTCCGGGAATAAATTTTATTTGAGGTTTTTCAACATTCCAGTCAAAATCTAATTTATCCATTGCAAAACTCATGGAAATTCCTCCTGTATCCCATGAAATATCAGGACCTGTGGAAGGGATAAATCCAATATTAAAACTCACATCACTGATGAACTTTTTCATTGCAATTTCAGGTATTGGATTATCCATAATATTGATATCCAACATAAGGTTGCCTTCCCTTGCATAAGTTGCAGTTGCTTCATAAGCAGCTTGTACACCTTTTTTGGCAACATCACTAATCAAGTGCATTGCACTTTTTAATCCTGCCGAATATCTTGCTTCTACAGTATCGATTTTTATTTTGGCAGGCTTCATCTGCATTTGAAGGCCGCCCTTGTCTCTTGATACTTCAAAAGTGGCATCGGTAGTTGCCAGTTCAAGGCGAGCTCTATTAATTTTCATTTCGAATGCCATTGGAATAGTTTTAATTTCTAATAGCGGTTCCATATTATTTTCTCCTTGCTATTTCATAAAATCTATAAAACTATTTTGCAGAATCCTATTGCCCATTGATAATGCTGCATTATAAGAATATTCCTGCATCTTAAAGTTTACTATTGCTTCTGCAGGGTCTTCAAATTCAACTTCCAATAATTTTTTATTTAAATTGAATTGATTATCCTCATTTCTTGTCTTTAAAAAGTCCAAATAATTTGTTTTAGCCCCAATATCGGTAATATGAACTAATACTTGTTTTTTTTGCTCTTCAAACCGGTCTATGTATGGTGAAATTTTATCTATTGAAAAGTCCGGATTTCTCAATTCGTCCTTTATTTTTCCTATTAAATTATATAGGTTTTCCGGATTATCGTCCGTTCCTCCATACCCCATAAACTTTATGCCCGACATTGACATATCAAATACTGTGTCAGTGTTTAATTCTCCGTCACCGTTAAAAGTCATTCCTAAGCCTAAGTCTATGTTAATTGTTTCATTCGCTAATTTATCTAAGGCTTCCTTATTGGCAGGATCATTAACATCAAGTCCCTTAAATAATAAATTTCCATTCATATCCAATGTAAAAGGGATTTCTTCCTTGTTTGTTCCACCGAAAACATATCTGTCTTCAAACTTTGCATTGAGAGATGTCAGTATGGAGCGCTGCAAATTTTCAAGCTGCTTTGCAATAATTTCTCTGTCCTCATCATTCATTGTTCCATTAATACCTTTTAAATATGAGGTGTAAACTGATTCCATATTGTTGCTTATTTCCGTCAAATTTGTTTCTGCAGCTGTAAGAAATGATTCAACATCTCGTATGTTGGTATCGTATATCTCGGTTGTTCTATATTCTCTTCTGAGCTTGTATGCTTTTATTGCAGATACAGGGTCTTCAGAGCCTTTAACAAACTTCCTGCCTGTTTCAACCTTCTCACTTAAATAATTCATTTCATAAGCAGATTTGTTTAAATTTTTTATATATTTATTTGACATCATACTTGTAGTTATTCTCATACTATCACCCCTATACTCCCATTCTGTTTATCAATGTTTCCAGCATTTCATCCAAGGTGGTCATAAGCCTTGCGGCTGCATTGTATGATTTGCTGTACTGAAGTAAATTTACTCCTTCTTCATTCAAATCCACGGAAGACATGCTGCTTCTTGCATAGTCTATATGAAATTGGGTTTCTGAATATGTATCAAATGATATTTGTACATCAGCTGTCTGCAGATTTAATTTTGTTGTTGTATATGACAAAAATTCTTGGAATGTACCTTTAAACAGTATATCATTTGTAGTGCTTGGGTCTCTGTCAACATCAAATTCATTCTTAGCATTAAATGCATTTATCATTCGAAGTATATTGTCAACAGCTCCGGTATTATCCTCATCTACGCCAGCTTTCTCCTTAATAGTGTTGGTTATATATGAGTCTGTTGCACTTGCCCAGTCATCTGATATTTTTATGTTGCCGGCTCTTATGATTTCTGTATCAGGGTCAGATGGATCTGCACCTCTTGCTCCGAATAGAGGTTTTGTAATCCATGTCTGTACATTTCCGTCTATGTCAAATGAATCCGGCTTCCTGTTCAGCTCATTCATAACTGTTGCGAATTTATTTGCTAATGTGTCTAACATATTATTATAATATTGAATACCTTTAACTTCTGCTGCCTTTTCATATCCATTAACCGGGTCAATATCATCCACCGTGGCAAATTCGCCCTTTCCGTTAAGGAACTTTAAGTAACCGTCTATTTGACCGCCTTTTATAAAATTGGTAATATCGTCCGTATCTGTTGCACCTGTTAATTCTATTTTAATTAATCCATTTTGCTCATTAACAGAAATTGTGTTGCTATTATTTCTATTAACCAATTCATATGTTGTCCCGCTTAATCTGATAACCAACTCGTCTATTGTCTTGCCTCCACCTATATTGAGAGGCTCAATATCTACTTCTATATCTATATAGTTGGAAAGCTCATCTACCAGCATATTTCTTTCATCATTAAGTTCCAATGCCGGATTGCCGCTTATATTGCTTTCTTTAATTTGCTGATTTAATTTGGCTATGTTTTTTGTCAACTCATTTACTTTTTCAACAGCTCCATTTTCCAGATAATTAAGTTGTTGATTGTATATAGTTTCTATATCTCTTGAATAATCATTGAACATTTGAGTAAGAATTTCTGCAGATGTTCTGACAACACCTTCCATTACAGGGTCTGAAGGACTGCTTGTCAGTGAATGAAGCTGTGTTAAAAGGTCGGAAAATTGCGCATCTAATTTATCCATTGATATTTCATCAAACACTGATTCCAAGTCTCTCAAAGCTTCTAATTGAACCTGCTCGCTGCCTGCCTTTGAAGTTTCCATTCTATATCTCAAATCAAGAAATGCATCTCTAAACTGGCTCACACCGTTTGCATTAACTCCTTGTCCTATTACAGGTCCCGGAGTGCCATACTTTAAATTGCTTGTGTTAAAAGCAACAGAACTTATGTCAAGACGCTGCCTGGTGTATCCCTTAGTATTTATATTCGAAATATTTTGCCCCACTACATCCATGTGGTTTTGATTTACTTTTAATGCACTTGTTGCTGTTTTATATCCTAAAAAAGTTGACCTGAGCATAGCTTCTCCTAACTTTCTTTTATATTTTATGTGAAATCAATAAACCTTCGGTTACATTTTTGCTTTTGTCATTTGTATATATATTTTCTTTTTCTCCTAAATTGTTCATTTTATTGTTTATCCTGCGAAGTCTTACTTCAATAACAATCTTTAATAAATCGTTTATTTTATTTAATTCCTTAATTTTATTATTTAATTCTTCAAATTGTTCTTGTAATTTTATTTTAGATTCATTTTCCGCCGCATCAATTATTTCTTTCAAAGTCTTGCCGCTTAATTCCAATGAATTTAGAAGTTTTTCTCTCTTATGTTCAATTCCTTTCATTTGCAGATAATATACTTCTTCTTGTGACACTATATTATCTAATGCAATTACATCATCTTCTATTACTGCTTCATATTTATCATATTCTAGTTCCAAAAACATTTTGTAAATTTCGGTGTATTCTTTTAATAATTGGTATAAAGAATCCATAATAGCCCCCTACCTTAATAACCTTCTTACTATTTCTTCAACATCTATGCTATAAGTTTTATTGTTTATGCTGTCCTTAATTCTGTTAATTTTATCAGCATTTGTTTCTTCGTTAATTTGTGATACTACTTTCTTCTTAATAGATTGAAGGCTGATATTTTCCTTATTTTTATTATTAAAATCTATTACATCATATTTATTTTCTTTATTGATTTCTTCTTTTTTGATTAGATTAGAATTACCCTTATAGTTTATATAATTATTATTGTTGATATTATTAATTTTCATAACGTCCCTCTTCTATTTATTTTCATATAATATTAATCGACAGAAATACAAAAAAATTTAGCTAATTTCATCATGCATTGCTCATTATTTTTTCTTCATCTATAACTAAAAGAACCTCTTCACTTTTATGTCCTTTGGCAACACCCGTTATAAAGCCGTTATTACACATTTGTTTAATTTCTTCGGTCTCTTCATAAGCAAAAATATTCTCTACAGATAAAACTTCATCTACAACGAGGCCTATAAAGGAATTGCCCTTTTCCAAGACTACAACCATAGCTTTGTTTTCTTTTGAATTATTGGCCGAATTTTTTCCGGATTCAGCTTCGGTATTCAATAATAATTTTAAGTCTACCAAGGGAATTACGTTTCCTCTCAGATGTATCAATCCGATAATATGCTCCGCTACATTAGGCACAAATGTAACATCATCCGGTTTGATAACAATCGATGTTATAAACTTACTGTTTACGGTGTATAGGGTTTCATTAAGCTTAAATATCAGCCAGGGAATGACCTCTCGCATTTGCATAACATTTTCATTATTCATTGTAATCTCCCATTATTTCATCTTTAATTAATTCCAAGGATCCAATTTCTTTTTCGTTAAGTAATTTATTAAGGTCAATTAATATAACTATTTTTTTATCTAATTTGGCAATTCCCGTTATATAAGTAATAACATAATTATTGCCCACCTGCGGCGGCTCGGATATATTTTCATAATATATATTTATAACTTCATTGACGGAATCAACAATAAAGCCTATGTATAAGCCTTCGATGTTTGTAACAATTATACATGTCCTTTCATTGTATTCAATTTCCTGTTTTTTTAGCCTTATCCTGACATCAATTATGGGAACGATAATCCCTCTTAAATTAATAATTCCTTTTGCATAGCTTGGAAATTCAGGGACTTCTTCAATCTCTTGCATCCCAGTTATTTGTACAACATGAGCAATGGGAATTCCGAATACTTGATTTTCAATATAAAAAGTAAGATATTTATTAACTTGAGCATCTTCTTCTTCAATATATGTATGCAAGCTATTAAATTTGTCCATAACTTCACCTCGCGATATCATTCTATATAAGTTATCGTCATGTTTTATAAAAACATTAGAAAAATTTATATAATACCGGTTAAGCTATGGGGCATAAAAAAACAGCCGATAGATTTCTCTATTGACTGTTTAGTATTTTTCTTTTTACGGGATTACATCATTCCCATTCCGCCGCCCATTGGTGGCATTGCAGGTTCTTCTTTTTTAGGTTCGTCTGTTACTGCCGCTTCTGTTGTCAATAACATTGCAGCTACGCTTGCTGCATTTTGAAGGGCTGACCTTACTACCTTTGTTGGGTCTACGATACCTGCTTCAATCATATTTACATATCTTTCGTTTAATGCATCAAATCCGACACCTTTTTCGCTATTTTTAATTTTTTCAACTATTACTGAGCCTTCAAGACCTGCATTGATTGCAATTTGTCTGAGTGGTTCTTCCAATGCTTTTTCGATTATCTTAGCACCTGTCTTTGCATCTCCGTCCAATCCTTCTGCTACCTTGTTAACTTTATCGATTGTTGTTAAAAGTGCAACACCGCCTCCTGATACCAAGCCTTCCTCAACTGCTGCTCTTGTAGCATTTAAAGCATCTTCAATTCTTAATTTCTTTTCTTTCATTTCGGTTTCTGTAGCTGCTCCAACATTGATAACTGCCACTCCGCCTGTTAATTTAGCTAATCTTTCCATCAGCTTTTCTCTGTCGAATTCAGAAGTTGATTCATCGTGCTGAGCTCTAATTTGTCTAGCTCTTTCTTCGATTTCTTCCTTAGAACCTGCACCGTTTACTATTACGGTATTTTCTTTGTCTATCTTAACAGTTCCGGCATTACCGAGCATATCTAAGGTTGTTTCTTTTAATTCTAATCCTAACTCTTCGGATATTACCTGGCCTCCTGTCAGAATTGCGATGTCTCTTAACATTTCTTTTCTTCTGTCGCCAAAGCCCGGTGCTTTTACCGCTACACAATTAAAGGTTCCTCTTAATTTATTTACTACCAATGTAGCTAATGCTTCCCCTTCTACATCTTCTGCTATAATAAGTAATGATTTGCCTGTTTGAACGATTTGTTCCAAAACGGGAAGAACATCCTGAATGTTTGTAATTTTCTTGTCTGTTATTAAAATATACGGATCTTCTAAAACAGCTTCCATTTTTTCTGTATTAGTTACCATATATGCCGATAAGTACCCTCTGTCAAACTGCATACCTTCAACAACGACCAGCTCTGTATCCATAGTCTTTGATTCTTCAACAGTTATAACGCCGTCCTTGCCAACCTGATCCATTGCTTGTGATATTAATTTTCCTATTTCTTCATCTCCTGCGGAAATAGAAGCAATTTGAGCAATTTCTTCTGATGTTTCAACTTTTTTTGTTATGTTTTTAAGTTCTTCCACTGCTGCTGCAACTGCTTTTTCGATACCTTTTTTAAGTATCATGGGATTAGCGCCTGCTGCAACATTTTTGAGTCCTTCTCTTATTATTGCCTGTGCCAATAATGTTGCTGTAGTAGTTCCGTCACCTGCTACGTCATTTGTTTTTGTTGCAACTTCTTTTACCAGTTGTGCTCCCATGTTTTCATACGGGTCAGAAAGTTCAATTTCTCTTGCTATTGTAACTCCGTCATTAGTAATCTGCGGTGAGCCGAATGATTTATTTAAAACAACATTTCTTCCCTTTGGCCCTAAGGTAACTTTTACCGTATCTGCTAATGCATTAACGCCTCTCTCCATTGCGCGGCGTGCATCTTCATCATATTTAATTATTTTTGCCATATTTATCTCTCCTTTTTATTCAATAACTGCCAATACATCAGCTAATTTTATTATAATTAATTCTTCACCGTCAATTTTCACTTCAGTTCCTGCAAATTTAGAGTAAATAACCTTGTCTCCTACTTTAATTTCATCTTTTTTCTTTTCATCGTTTGTAATTCCCGCACCAACAGCAAGAACTTCAGCAACCTGCGGTTTTTCTTTTGCAGAGCCGGGCAATACAATGCCGCTTTTGGTTTTTTCTTCGGCTTCAATCATTTTAATTACTACTCTTTCGCCTAATGGTTTTACTGTCATTATCAATTCCTCCTATATTTAATGTTAATATATACGATTTTTTGTTAGCACTCAACTCCAAAGAGTGCTAACACCTATTCTTTATATTACTCATTTGCCTTTGTGTTTTCAACCCCTATTTACCCCAATTAACACCCATAAACATATTAATATATAATTATTCCTACCGTTTTCTTTCCTTTGCTTTAAATTGCTCCATATTTCATAACAAAAGACCGTGACAAGGGGACGGGGGTATTGTCATATGACAAGGGGACGGGGCGTTGTCATAAAATATATTTTAAATAATAGATGTTTTTTATGCCGATACGTTGTATAATGAATTTACCAGTATAATACATAGGAGGGTTTAAAATGGCTCTTGTAACATCACAAGAAATGTTTAAGAAA
>Ga0255342_1002235_pt1 | contig 24687 bp, 22 predicted proteins | sample wastewater_treat_3_FD_192416 | JGI IMG/M metagenome (GOLD analysis project Ga0255342, IMG submission 192416) | Wastewater microbial communities from Lulu Island WWTP, Vancouver, Canada - plant14 | ecosystem: Engineered > WWTP > Wastewater > Unclassified | place: Canada: Vancouver, British...
TTCGGGTAATATTTTTGGGCACTGGGCGAGATAGCTCAACGGTGGAGCAGTGGACTCATAAGCCATTGGTTCTGGGTTCAAATCCCAGTCTCGCCATTTAGAAAATAACAGGCAGATTAATCTCCTTAGCACAAGGAGATTTTTCTTTAATTCTGATGTTGACCAACCAAGTTTTTTTTCTGATGAAATGGCTTTGCACGTGGTCAGGAGACCACATGCGAACAGATGACGAACAAATAATCTTCTCATTGAAGAAGCAGAATTGTCAGGATCAGTCCTGCGAGGAGATAAGCTTACGACATCAATGATATAATCCACTTATCACCTGACAGGAGTAAAACGATGCCAAAATTTATTACCATTGAACAAATTGACGCCGCGACAGATGCTATCCGCGCGCGAACGGACATCAAACCCGAAATCGCGCTGATATTAGGCTCTGGGCTTGGCGAATTGGCTGAATCTGTTGAAAACCCAACCATTATTCCCACGCGTGAAATCCCTCACTGGCCAGTCTCAACTGTGCCGGGACACAAGGGGCGTTTGGTGATTGGCACGCTTGAAGGAAAGAAGGTTTTGGTTTTGCAGGGGCGCACGCATTATTATGAAGGGCATGATATCTCGCAAATTGGTTTGCCCATCCGTGTGATGCAACGTCTGGGTATTAAAAGCCTGATTTTGACTAATGCCGCAGGTGGTTTGCGCGAAAGCTTTGTAACCACCGATTTGATGATCATCACCGACCATCTGGCCCTTTTGCCGATGTGTGGCGTGAACCCTTTGCGTGGGCCAAATCTGGATGAGTTCGGCACGCGTTTTCCGGATATGAGCGCGGTCTATGACCCGGAATATATCCAGCTTGCCCGCGAAGTAGGCCAGGAGCAGGGCATCCCGATGCAGGAAGGCGTTTATGCCTGTCTTTCGGGTCCGACGTTTGAGACCCCAGCTGATTGTCGTTTCCTGAAGATGGCGGGCGTTGACGCGGTGGGAATGTCAACCGTGCCGGAAGCGATTGTTGCCAAACATGGTGGCATGCGCATTTTGGGCATTTCTACCATCACGAATAAAATTGACCCGGATGGTACCAACAAAGCCACCCACGAAGAAGTGCTTGAAGCGGGCGATATTATCGCGCCAAAGCTGATGAAAATCGTCCGGACGGTGGTTGGGCGAATGTAATTTGCCCTTCGCGCAGGGAAAATGGACTCAGTCATTCGCTTTCTGGCTGAATTTGAGGTGCCCATTTACATCATACTGGGCATTGTCGCCGTTGTGTTTTTTCGGCGAATTGTTTTGGCATTTGAAGAAAAAAAGAAAGCTATTTTTGGATTGGAGCGTGAAGCTGCTCGTCGTAATATCGCTTCAGCGGCAACAGTGCTCATTTTGGTTGGTTTGTTGACCGCGGGAGAATTTGTTGTGGCAACATTTTTAGCTGGTGAACTTGACCAGGCACCCACATACGCGACAGCAACGATTGATGTCTTGTCAACGCCAACTGAAACGCTCGATCCAGCCTTTATTGAAGTCCCTGAAGATGCCACGCCAACACCTACCCGCTACCCGCAGGCTGAGGTTGAAGGGCTTGACACAAACTGTGTGGCAGGCATTTTGGAAATCACCAGTCCCCAGCATAACGACCACACCAAAGGTGTTGTGCGTTTTGAAGGCACGGTGAATACAGAAAGTTTGGGCTCGTATCAATTTGACTACTCCACGATGGGTGAGCCAAACTGGCAGACCATATCCGCAGGAAGCGGTGTAAAAATAGAGGAAAGCATTGGTAATTGGTACACCAGCGAACTTTTACCAGGACCTTATCTGGTGCGGTTGACCGCATTTGACAATCAGGGCATTGAATCGGATGTGTGTATAATCATTATTCATGTTGACGCGAACGATTAAGATTTGAAAGTGGTTTTATCAAGCGAATGAGGAATGAATGGCGAAATTAAATATTTTCCTGGCAGATGAAAGCTATTACGAGCAAATGTTGACGATGGAACATTTCGTAAATTGCCGTCACGCATATAAACAGGAAATTCGTAACGAAGAAAACAGCTCTCAGTTTACCTTTCAGCGTATTCGTCTACCAAGGGAAGTTAACCTGGCTTATCCCCGCGAACAGGACTCGTTGATTGCCCACTGGAAGCAAGCGGATATGATTTTTGTTGGTGTTGTTGAAGACCATTTATTGGCTTATATGGTTCTGAACGCGAATCGCTTGCCTAAGACACTGTGTGTAACGGACTTAGTAGTTGTTAATGATATCCGACGCAATGGCGTCGCCAGCGCGATGCTGGCAGTTTGTGAGACCTGGGCGCAAACAAATAAATGTAATCGTGTCCTCTTGGAAATCCCGCTTCGGAATGACCCGATGGTACGCCTCGCTCAAAAATTGGGCTACGCGATGAGCGGTTTTATGGATCAATACTTCCCCAATCTTGACCCCGCTGTGTTTTTTGAGAAAAGGATAGGATAAAGGTTTGTACCAGACAACTATCATCGTCAATCTAACCGCGGTTTTAGAGACGCTAAATCAAATTCTGACCGCGGGCGTTACCATAACAGCCGTCGCGCTATTAATGTATGCTTCAGGTTTTAACTGGCGCGATCGCATCGCGCAGACTTTCGGGCTCATTCTAATATGTGTGGTCTTAATTTACTCAAGCGAAACCATCGCGGCGATTTCTGAACAATACCTTATTATTCAATTTTGGTTGCGCCTTAAGTGGACAGGCTTGGTGATGTTGCCCGCGGTTTATCTGCATTTTTCTGATGTGGTGCTTACTTTGACGGGCAGGCCAAGCCGCGGACGACGGCGCAAAGTTGTTTACGCGGTGTATGCCATTAGCATTGTGATGGCAGTTTTGGTTTGGTTTGGAATCACGGTGGGTGGTTTGGCAGCTAAAAAAGCGCCTATGTTCTACCTTGAACGTAACCAAATTACTTACTGGTTTGGCTGGTTTTATCTTTTGGTGATGTTCCTGGCGAGTACCAACCTTATTCGAGCAACGCGGCGCAGTATTACCAGGACCAGTCGTCGACGCTTGATTTATCTCCTGACAGGTGCGGCTATTCCCGCTTTAACGAGCATCCTGTTCCTGTTTCATGGTAACGTGTTTCTCGCGGCGCATCCTAATTTATTTTGGCTGACTTCTATTGTTTTTGCCGGCATCACTATGCCAACTCTGGTCATAATGGCCTATGTCGTTTCCTTTTTTGGTTTGACATGGACGGATCGCGCCATCAAGAGCCGTCTGTTGCGCTGGCTTTTGCGGGGGCCATTTGTTGTTTCTATTGTATTGGGGCTCACTACGCTTGTGCGACGCTATGGCTTGAGCCAGGGTGATCCTTATAACCAATACATTCCGGTGGTGATGGTGACATCAATGCTTGTCCTGCAGTATCTGATTAATGTGCTGTCACCAAAGTTGGAACAAAAGCTTTTTTGGGGTGACGAAAAAGGGGACTTTGAGATTATTCAAAACCTGCAAGATCGCATGTTGACCAAAAAAGACCTTAATCAATTTCTCGAAACAATCGTAGCAACAATTTGCGACCGGGTGCAGAGTCCGGGATGTTTTATTGTGGTTTATGATGCTGGTGAGGTTGAGTTAATTGTTTCCGCAGGTGACAAACGCGTGCGCAGCAGTATACCCATGGGGGCAAACGCGCTTGAGGACATTAAACAATCCTTTTCAAATGACATGGATGTTTTAGATCGGGATGGTCTTTATCTTGTGCCACTCCTGGAAACCTCGGATATGGATGAATGGCAGATTTTGGGTTTGTGTGGTTTTTTGCATCCAGAGCAGCCGATGGGCCAGGAAGATAAAGACGCGGTGAAGCTGCTAACCGAGCGCGCCAATCTGGCGTTGCAGGACCGGCATTTGCAAAAGCATGTCATCGATTCGATTGCTTCCTTGCAATCCGAGGTGGATTATATTCAAAATTTACGCGCCAGCACATCCTATGACAGGCGTGGCTTATATCAATCAGGTGTGCGCGAGACGAATCCGGAGATTTTTTCCTGGGTGCGAGACGCTATGACCCATTATTGGGGCGGTCCAAAACTAACCAACAACCCGCTTTTGCACTTTAAGCTGGTGGACGCGACCCTGGATGAATTTGAAGGAAATCGAAGTAATGCTTTGCGGGCAGCTCTGAAAACAGCTATTGAACGCCTTCGTCCAGAGGGTGAGCGAAAATTCACCAGTGACTGGATTCTGTACAACATTTTGGACCTCAAATTTGTACAGGGCGAAAAAGTACGGGATGTCGCGCGAAAGTTGTCAGTATCTGAGGCGGACTTGTATCGCAAGCAACGTGTTGCCCTTGAAAATGTCACCCAAATTATTATCGAGATAGAAGAAGAATACGCGGCTTAAGGCTGATTTCTTAAGTTTTTTTTCCAAAATCAAATTCAACTAAGAGGCTTTTTGGCACGAATAGTGCATCATCTTCACCAGAAGCTATCTTAAGGATGGAGCATTATTGTGACTCAAGCAGAATCAAGCAGAAATAATCAACAAAACTTAGTTGTTCAAAGCCCCGGTTTTAAATTCCTGGATTTGCCTGCCAATGGCAAAACTAATCAGAAGGATGGCGACAAAGCTTTTAAATTTGCTCAGGACTTATTGGGCATCTTGTTACTGGCTTTTGGCGCGGTTTTGCTCCTGGGTGTATTGGGCTTGACCAAAGGCGGTTTTATTACACCTCTGGTGATGATTCTGAAACAAAGTTTTGGCATCGGGCGATTTTTTGTGAGTGTCGCGGTCATTGCTGCAGGTGCTTCGCTTTTGTTGTGGCGAAAGAGTCAGGCAAGGAGTGTAAGAATTGGAAAGGTTTTGCTCCTTGAATTATCCTTTTTCCTCTTTTTAGGTGTTTTATCGTGCTTTGTTGATATGTCTCAATCTCTCGCGATGGCTGTCAATAAGATCCGCGCGGGCGTTAGCCTGGGTGGCATTGTCGGTTTCGGGATGTCTATTCTGCTCGTTAATTTAGTTGGCAGGATTGTGGCTGGGTTTATTTTGTTGGCTGTTAGCGTTGTCTTGTTCTTGTTTGGCATTGATAAATTGGCTGCTATTGAACGTTGGGCTGCGCGGAAAGCAGGATTAAAGCAACTACCATCAATGCGATCTGCTGGTTTTGATTTGTTGACTGAGCCGGCTGAAACTATGGCGTTGCCCGATCCTGCGAAAATGAGCGCTGTTGTAAATGATAATGAAGATATCATTGATAGATCAGGTACCAGACAGCAGGCAAGCCAAGCTAACTCCTCCGAGTCTGATGTTGTTGAAACGGTCATTAGCCAAATTCGGCCAAGGGCGCGCAAAGCGCGTGAACAAGCTCGCGCTCCATTACCCGAAAGGCATATTGACTTGCCGCCTCTTAGCCTCCTGGCAGTGGATAAAATTGTTGCCGAAAACCAGGCGACAATCAATATGAACGCGGGGTTATTGGAACAAACATTGGCGGAATTTGGTGTGCCAGCCAAGGTCATCGGTTATCGTGTCGGTCCAACAGTCACACAATATGCCGTGGAGCCAGGTTATTTGGAAAAAGCAGGTGATGAAAAACACAAGGTGCGCATCTCACAGATTTCCACGCTTTCCCGCGATTTAGCTTTAGCCTTAAAAGCAGAACGTCTGCGTATTGAAGCGCCAGTGCCAGGTGAATCCTATGTTGGGGTTGAAGTACCCAATGCTGAGACAAGCACGGTACGCCTGCGCGCTTTGCTGGAATCAGCTGAGTTTTTGCGCATGAAAGCGCCTCTGGCTCTACCCCTTGGCAGAGATGTTTCAGGTCAGCCGGTGGTGTCGGATCTCTCAAGCATGCCGCATCTTTTAATTGCCGGTACAACAAATTCGGGTAAATCGGTGTGTATCCAGGCGATTACGGTCAGTTTGGCGATGAACAATCACCCCGATGACTTAAAATTGGTCATGATTGACCCAAAACGCGTGGAGCTCAATCGATTCAACGGTTTGCCACACCTCTTTGGCCAGGTGGAAACGAATACCGATCGTATCATGGGGGTTTTACGTTGGGCGACAACCGAGATGGATGTGCGCTATCAAAAACTTGAGAAAGTACAGGCGCGAAACCTTGATAGCTATAATAACAGAATGCGCAAGAGTGGCAAGGAAACTATGCCACGGATTGTTATCCTCATCGATGAACTTGCAGATCTGATGATTAGCGCGCGCGATGAAACAGAAACTGCCTTGGTGCGTTTAGCGCAAAAAGCGCGCGCGGTTGGCATGCATCTGGTGGTTGCCACGCAAAGACCAAGCGCGGATGTGATTACCGGTTTGATTAAGGCAAACTTCCCCACACGTATTGCGTTTACTGTGGCAAGCTCGGTAGACTCGCGGGTCATTTTGGACGCGAATGGTGCCGAAACACTCCTTGGGAAGGGCGATATGCTTTTCCTCCATCCCAGCACGGGCATACCACAACGTGCGCAAGGTGTGATGGTCAGCGATAAAGAGATTCAGAATGTTCTCGACTGGTGGGCGAAAAACGCCATGACAGATAAGAGCGTGATACCTATTCAGCTTGATGAACCCGGGAATGTCAAACAAACAGAAAAAACTCTCAATGAAGAAGCAGCTGAAGAAGAAGCGCCCTGGGAAGCGATCGTCCAGGAAGACAGCGAGAAGGACAGTGATGAGGCTATCATCAACGAGGCGATTGCCCTGGTACGTAAGCAGAACCGAGCCAGTGCCTCATTCCTGCAACGCCAGTTGCGCATAGGTTATCCAAAAGCGGCGTGGCTGATTGATCAGTTAGAGGCACGTGGAATAATTGGTGAAGCGCAGAGTGGCGGACGCGAACGAGAAATTTTAGCTCAGGAAGACGAAGACGTGGCATAAGCTATGGAACGAAAAGAAAAGAAAAAATTTAGCATAGAGTTGCTACTCCGCAAGCTTTTCAAAGGCGTATTGGATGCGGTAGCTGGGTTCTTTTTGAAGATTGGACTCACGCCAAACGCGGTTACCTTGCTGGGTTTAGTGGGTTCTATAGCCGCAGCAGTTTTGGTTGCCTTGGGCATGCCAATGTGGGGTGGCATTGTTTTGTTGCTCATGGCACCGCTGGACGCGGTTGATGGCGCGATGGCACGCCTTTCGGGAAAAACTTTGAAATTTGGTGCTTTTTTGGACTCGGTGATTGATCGTTACAGTGAATTATGCATCTATGCCGCTATTCTATATATGTTCTTTCAACAAGGGCATCTTTGGGGTGTAATGCTCAGCTTCGCAGCAGCAAGTGGCGCGGTTTTAGTGTCCTATACGCGTGCCCGCGCGGAAGCCTTGGGTTTTGAGGCAAAAGTTGGCGTGATGACACGCGTGGAACGTTCAATTGTGATGATTGTAGGGCTTTTATTTGGTATTATTTTGATAGCTCTTGTTATAATTGCAGTGCTCGCACATCTGACAGCAATTCTGCGGATGGTCACCGTTTGGAAACAAGCAAAATCCCGTGACCCTGAGCTGATATAGAAAGGACATTGATATGGATCCACGCTTTGGTTTTACGATTTGGAAATTTGAAATTCGCTATTATGCCTTAATCATTATCTTGGGAGCTTTGGTTGCTGCCGCGATTGCAGCCTGGCGTGCCAAGAAAGATGGTAAGGACCCCGAAATCGTTATTGATGTTATGCCATGGCTTTTGATTGGTGGCATTATTGGTTCGCGATTGTGGCATGTGTTTACGCCAGGTTATTTCGATGGCATTACGACCGCGGACTATTTTAGAGAGCCCTTGCGCATTCTCAAAATCTGGGAAGGTGGATTGGGTATCCCAGGCGGTGTAATTGGTGGTGCCTTAGCATTATTTATTTACACCAAAGTTAAAAAAATCAGCTTTTTGGAATGGGCGGATTACATCGCGCCTGGACTGCTTGTAGCGCAAGGTATCGGTCGCTGGGGCAACTTTATCAACCAGGAACTCTATGGTAAGCCAACGAATTTGCCTTGGGCGATTGAGATTGATCCTGAATTCCGTTACCCTGGTTTTGAAAAAATCTCCTATTACCATCCCTTGTTTTTATACGAATCGATCTTAAACATCTTAGCTGCCATTGCCTTGTTGATAATCAATCGGTTTTATAAAAAGAAACTCTATAAAGGGGATACTATCTTGCTTTATCTCGTTTTGTATCCCGCCATTCGTTTTGGACTGGAATTTGTGCGCCTGGTGCCTTCGTTGAGCAAGAGTGGTGTCAATATCAATCAAACAGTGATGTTAGTGGTCATGATTTTAGCGATTGTCGCGCTTGTTCTTCGCCATACTGTCTTAAAACCAAAACAAAGCGAAGAAGCATCTGATGAGCTTGGCGAAGAAGTATCAGATGATGAAGCTTATTTGGATGACGCGCTTGATGAAGAGTTGGACGAAGAATTACAGGAACTAGACAGTCTGGATGCGGATTTGAGCGAAATGCCCGAAGAACTTGAAGAAAGCGAAGAGGCGGCTTCCGATTTGATCGAAGAAGCAAGTCTTGATGATATATCAGAAAACGACAGTGCAACTGAGGACGAGACAAAAGAAGATTAAGCTTTCGCGTTTATAAACACGAACTACCCCGAGAATAATTGTTGATTTCGAGGGGTGGTTTTATTAATTTACTCAGTTAGTGGTAAAATTTTAGGCATGAAATCGCTGACCTTACGCCGAAATACAGGGTCAGTAAATTGGAGGTAGCAATGAACATTGATGAGCGAGTAAATTATTTGATGCGTGGCGCGGAATATGGTGACCAACAAGTTTTTGACGCGATGGCAGATGAACTCCGCGAGCGCTTGATCGAATCAGATAAGACTGGTGTGCCACTCAAAGTTTATTGTGGCTTTGATCCGACCTCTTCTGACTTGCACCTTGGTCACACAGTACCGTTGCGCAAATTGGCTCAATTCCAGGAGTTAGGGCATGAGGTTACTTTTGTTATCGGTACCTTTACTGCACTGATTGGCGATCCTTCAGAGCGGGATAAATCGCGTCCGCTGGTCAGCCTGGACATCATCCTTGAAAATGCAAAAACCTATCAGGAACAGGCTTTTAGAGTGCTTGACCGTGAAAAGACACGCGTTGTTTACAATGGCGACTGGTTGAACAATATCCCCTACCATGAAATCTTCAACGTGCTGACCAATTTCACCATTCAGCAAATGCTTAGTCGTGAAGGCTTACAAAAACGCTGGGAATCCAACGAGCCAATTTATCTGCATGAAATGCTTTACCCCATCACCCAGGGGCTTGACGCACATCATTTGGATACCGATGTGCAAGTGGGTGGAACTGACCAGCTTTACAACGTCATCACCGCGTCGCGAAAAGTGATGCAGAGTTATGGGCAACGCCCGAATATCGGTATTTTGATGCCCTTATTACCTGGTACAGATGGCGTGCAAAAGATGAGCAAATCTTTGGGAAATTACATTCCTATTAATACCACCGCGGAAGATATGTATGGCAAGGTAATGAGCATTCCTGATCATGTTATGGGGCAATATGCCAAGCTCGTTACCAAATGGTCCTCACAGGAGCTTTATACTTTCCTGGGCGCGCTTGAAACGAACTCAATTCATCCGCGCGACGCGAAGATGAAGCTGGCTTACGCGATTACTTCCGCGTTTTATGGTGATTCACTGGCAGATGAAGCCGAAAACCGCTTTGTGACGACTTTCCAAAAAGGCGATATTCCCGATGATATGCCAGAAGTTCAATTGGAAGCGGGCGTGCATACTGTTCTGGACGTTTTGGTTGACCAGGGCTTGGTGTCGAGCCGTAGTGAGGGTCGTCGGGTGATTTCACAGCAAGGGGTAAAGTTGGATGGTGTGACCGTAGGTGATCCGACCGATGTCATTAACTCTGCTGCTGTATTGCAGGTTGGCAAGAGGAAGTTTTTACGTATTAAAATCTGATTGAATATTTAAATAAATTGCTGATCGAAAGCTTACTCGTTGATATGAGGGAGGAGTAAGCTTTCTGCTATTTTTATAGCTAATGCGGGATTGTCTTCTTCAAGCGCGATGGCGATGGCTAAAGGTGTTGGGGAAGTTTCGTCATTTGTTCCACCAATGTACCAGGTTATCAACTGATTATCTTCCAGAACGCTGTGTCCAATCGCATACCAGATGGTTTGCGCTTGATGACTAAGAAAAACGCGCGAAGACTTCGCTAATTGGGCGGACAAAACCTGAGAGGACTGGTTCGGCTCAGTGTGACTTTTCCAGTTTCCATCCTCAGTTTGATAGGCGTTGACTAATGCGGGGCTAATTTTGTTGCCACCGTTGGTGATACTTGCCGCGATGAGAGCCATCTGTAAAGGACTGACTCGGGTTTCAGGAATATGCGTTCTTAAGGTGTTGAACGCGTTTTCATCAGGCATGTCCTCTGGTTGGAATAGCTCCAAAGACAAGCTCGGCATATCGTAAATCCCAAATTTGTTTAGCTGCTCGACTAAACCGAGAGGGCTGGTGTCTTCAATGAGCTTTGTGGCACTCGAGCTACAGCCGTTTTGAATCATGTTGACGCTGCCTGTTAATTGCATCGCGGCTTCACAATAGGGGTCAGGCTTAGTGATGTCGATAAGTGGATAATGTCCCAGATTGCCTTGTTGAGCCCAGTGCGCGTTCAGCGTTAGTATGTTGGAAAGCGTGCCCAATGGATAACTACCTTGCGTAACCCGGTTAAGCAAAGGCGCATCTTCGCGCTGGCGCCAACTTTCCCAGTCCTCAGCTATGGTCGCGTCAAAAAAAGGATGGGAGGCTATCGAATAGATTTCGCCGGTTTTGGCGTTAAGTAGCACAATCGCGCCTTTATGATTACCCAATAATTCATCTGCTTTTGTTTGAAAATCAAGAATAATATTGAGCTTCACATCGCTGCCCGGAGGAGGCTGGTTGTAGAGCAAGCGGTGCTGGCCAATGGTTTCAGCATCGCGGGTGGCGATACCCCGCAAATACTTATAGAGGCTACGTTCTAAACCTGATTTCCCCAGGACAGGATTTGTAAATCCAATGGTTGTGCTTAGGCTGGGTACAAGCAGTTCTCGTTCAAAATCACCTGGTGTACCAATCGTGCGCGTGATGGTCTTACCGCTTTGGTCGACAATATTGCCAAGAGGTGAATATCGGTCATCAATTGACCAACGCGTGTTTTCCGCTTTGGCAACGATAGACTCCTGATTGAATATGGCCAGGGTGCTGTTAAAACCAAGCATAAGAATGAGAAGAATAAGCACAGCGGCAGCAATACGATGATAAGGCTGACGCGTTTTATAGGGCAGAGGGATAGTACTTGAATCTGAACTGATTTTTAGCAAGATTAAAATAGCCATGAGGCTTGTGAGTAGAGATGAGCCACCGTAAGAGATAAAAGGCAGGGTAACACCAGTTAGAGGGAGTAAACCCAAATTGCCACAAATAATCCATAAACTTTGCAAGGCTAAGAACATGGATATGCCAAAGGCGAGATATCGCCCGTAGGTGGTTTTGGATGCCAAGGCGATATTGATACCACGGATGATGACAATCGCGAATAGCAAGAGCAACGCGGAGGTGCCCAAGAGCCCAGTTTCTTCAGCTATGGCTGTAAAAACAAAATCTGATACTGCCACAGGCACAAAGCCCGGACTGCCCAAGCCTGGTCCTGCTCCAAAGAGCCCACCAGAGGCGATGGCAATTTGCGCTTGCGAGATTTGGTAGGAACTGCCCGATGTATTGAGCCACGGATTGAGCCAAATATCCACACGTGTCTTGACGATATCAAGCGTGAAATAGCCAATAACGATGGCTGTGATGGCAAGCAAGGGCACAATCCACAGGTATTTGCGACTGTTCGTGCTTACCGCGAGCATGAGCACGTAAAACCCTAAAAAGAGTGCGGCTGTGCCCAAGTCGCGTTGACTCATCAGCATGACAGCTGTGATGGCGATGATGATTAGGGTAGGCAAGATGCTTGAGAGTAAGGAAGTGTTTGGCTTAACCTGATCGGCGAAGAAAGCCGCAATGTAAACTAAAAGGAAGAGTTTTAGTGGTTCTGATGGTTGAAAGTAGACGCCAAAGGCATTCAGCCATCTTGCCGGGCCTGTGCCGCTGGGGTTAACGCCAATCCAAAAAGTCAGCCCGATAAGAAGCAAGCCAAACAAAAGCCACAGGTATTTTAATCTTTTTAGCTTGGTAACAAGTTCTTTTTGGCGAATCCCGATGTAAAAAAGAAGACAAGCCAAGAGATACCAAATGATTTGTCTTTGTCCTAATGTGGGAGAAAGGCGCCAGACGGTCAGTAAGCCCCAGCCACAAAGCAACATAACGATGGGGAAAACCCAAGGATCGCGATTGGGCAGGAAGCGTTTAACCGCATAGTTCAGGCTTAATGTTCCAACGAGCCAGGCTGCAAAAGGGATGAAATAACGCCACTCAAGCCAAAAACCAGAGAAGTGTTCGCGGATGGCTGGCGCGAGCGAAAGTACGAATGTGTAAAAGAAAACAAACAAAGCCCCAATGAGCATTAAATTGGGTTGGCGTTGTGCTTTGGTTTTTGTGGCCATAATCTTAGTCGAAGTATTTCTCCGTTAGCAGTTTGAGCGCTTGTTTCTTTGCTTCGTAAATATAGTCAGGATTGGTGATGAAAGCGTATTTGAGCGCGTTTTCGCAATCACAGTAACATGCCATACCTTCATTATGGGCTTTGTCGAGTAATTCGACCAGGCGCACCAGGCTCTTTTGCGCGGTGGCAGTGTTTTTGCTCAAGGTGCTAATCACCATATCCACGGTTACTGCTTCTTCGCTGACATGCCAGCAGTCATAATCGGTGACATGTGCCATGGTGGCGTAGCACATTTCAGCTTCGCGGGCTAAAAAGGCCTCAGGCGCGGCAGTCATGCCCACCAGGGACATGCCCCATTTGCGGAAAGTTTCCGATTCGCCGCGGGTGCTGAAGCGGGGTCCTTCAATGGTGATCAGCGTGCCACCTTCGTGCACAATCGCGTCTTGGTCGCGCAAAGCTTGCAGCAGAAATTGGCTCAAACAGGGGCAGAATGGGTCAGCAGTGCTGACATGCACCACCATGCCCTCACCAAAGAAACTGCGTTCGCGGCCTTTGGTATTGTCGTAAATCTGGTCGGGAACGATGATGTGTCCGGGCGCGTAATCTTCGCGTAAAGATCCCACCGCGCTGACACTGACAATGGCACGGATACCCAAAGTTTTAAAAGCATAAATGTTCGCTCGGTAATTGACCTCGCTGGGCGAATAAATGTGTCCGATGCCATGGCGTGCCAGAAAAGCTAATTTGTGACCCTTGACCTCGCCAATCACGATGGGTGAGGAGGGTTTGCCAAAGGGTGTGTCAATCTCGATGGTCTGCTTGTTTTCTAATCCCTCAAATCCGTACAGACCAGAGCCACCAATGATGCCGAATAAAATTTTATCTGTCATATTCTCCTCTACTTGTTTTTCTCGATAGCTTTGATGAAAACGCTCACGTAGACATCGCCAAAGGCAATTTCATCGCCGTCTTTAATCACAATCGGTTCTTCAATGCGCATACCTTGCAAAAAAGAACCGTTGGTCGATTTCAAATCTTCATACCACCATTGGTTGAGGTGAAAATTGAGGCGGCCATGGCGAGCGGAAACAGTATGGTTGCTAAGCGTAAAATCGCATTCCGGGCTTCGCCCAATGGTGACTTCCTGACTGTTAAAGGTTAGCTCTTCGCGTATACCGTCTTCGTCACTTACCAGGGAGATGGTTGGGATGCTTAAACGACCGGCAGTAGCTTCTTTCGTGGAGACCGCGCGCCACAAAAGCCAAATGGCTGTGCCCAGAAAGACATAAAGCATGACTAAAGATAAAATACGTAAAATAAGTCCAGCAAGTGGTGTCATTCTTCGCTTACGCTCACAATCGTTTTGGTTGTTGAATCGGGCAGGTCCTGGTTGTAGATGAGCACGGTTTGACCGATGCGTACCACGTCGCCAGGTTTAAGGGTGGCGGTGTGGACACTTTGCCCGTTGATGGTAGTGCCACCGGTGCTGCTGAGGTCAAAAAGCAAGTAATAGCCTTGTTGCGCGCGCAGTTGCAGGTGTTCGCGCGAGACCATGGGGTCCTGAATGACGATATCGTTGTTGCTGTGCCGCCCAATGCGAACAATCGCCTTTTGCAGGGGGATGTTGTCTTTGCCATTGACGATAAAACAAGCTCCGCCCGGAAGCACGATATTTCCGGAAACATTTTGCAGTTCAAGCAGCGTTGTTTGCCCGGTTTGTTCAATTTCATAGCTATAGCTGGTGGAGATGTCAATTTGATCCAAATCGAGATCTTCAGAGGCGATAATCTGGATGCGCGGTCTTTGCTCAAATGTATAGCCCTGGCTTGTGAAGCTTTGCTCAATTTCATAGGCAACTTCATTCAGGACGGGACGCAGATTTTGCCAGGCATCATAGCGTTCAAAGGGAACGTGGAGCTTGATTTGGTCAGGCGCGAATTTTTGATGGCGCTCTTCGCCAAATGGGGATTTTTCCTGGCGGATGTTTTCTTCGATAAGCTTGATGAGTTGGGAGCTGAGGGAGTAAGACGCGCCAGGGTGCAAAAGGCGGTCAAGCCCATCTTCAAGTAAGACCTGAATTTTCTTCTCAATCGTGGATAGAAAATTAATCATTGCATCTCCGTTTAAATTATACCAACGAAAGTGATATTGAATGCTTTGTTTTATTGTATGGGGCTGTTTTGGATGGTTGATTTTTTGCTTCGTTGAACAATGCTAATAGCCCTTCGGACACTGAGGACATCATTTATGGTGTGGCGTAGATGGGATTGCTGAAAATCCAGCCACGGTGGCGGTTATGATAGTCGATGTAAGCTTCAACTCGGTAAATGCCCGGTTCTTTGCTGATGTGGGTGAGCACTTCGCGATCGTGATGTTCCTTGATGACTTTGCCATCCTTGATGAGGCGCAGATGACTGCGCATAGGCAAACGAGCTTGAAAGGTGAGCCCCGAGCGCGCTGAAACGGTGTCGCCCATCCAAAACAGTCCGTCTTCCGTGTTACAGGTGAAGCGAAAGCCATCGCTTGGCTGGGGCAGGTCGTAGGCGCAAAAAGCGTGTCCTTGACGCAGAGCGTCCCAAATCATCTGCCGGTCGGCGTTAAGTTCACCGGTGATTTTTTCAGGTGTCATAAGGTGGGTGCGCAGGCTCTTAAAGTGCCACTCGTAGGGGAAAACCTTGCGTGAGAAGGGACCTAAGTGGTATTTTGTGGCATGCGCGTCAACGCCGGCAATAGCGACTATTGGGTGCGTTTTGCTGAGTAAGAGTTGGTCCCAAAGCTCAAGTGTCGCGGGGGTGGGACCAAGAGTGAAGAAATTTGGAAATGAAACATGAAAGAGCGCTTTCAGGCGACTGGGCGAGCGGTCTTTGAATTCACTGAGCTGGTTCCACAGTTCTATGCCGGTAAAACTGCTGATTTGCCAGTCTGTCCATGGAAATGCACCAGCGTTGGCGTGTGGCAGGGCGATGTCGTTGGGGTGGGCGATGAAGCTGAGCCCATTAGCGCTTTTGGTTTGTTTGATAAGTTCCTGAGGATCACTGGCGAATTTGGCGAGTTCACGGTTGGCACCCAAAACAAGCATGTGGTTTCCACCGGGTTGGCGGGTGGGGTCGTGGATTTCTTCCGCGGCAAGTAGGAGCATTTTCCGCCGTCCTTTTTGCAGATAGCCATCTATGCCTTGTACGAGTATGTTGTGGTCAGTGGTAATGAGCACATCCAGTCCGGCTTTCATAGCTGCATGGGCTAAGTCGGCGTGTGTCCCCGCGCCATCTGAAAAGGTTGTATGGGCATGAATACCAACGATAAGTTCTTGCATATTTGTATTATACTCTTAGGTAACTTGGAGTGATCACAAATTGGAGATAGAAACTGCCATTTATGCGGCAGGTATCGGCATGTTATTCAAATATGAAACTATTACTTTTCATGCAGTCCATGGTATGAAAAGGATTACGCGTTTTTTCTTTGTTATTTGCTAAATATGCAAACTATCTCTGGACAAATATTAAAAATGCTGTAAAATAGAGTTTCGTGTATATGAAAGTTAAGTACGGAGGAAGAATTGGCTAATATTAAGTCTCAAATTAAGCGGAATAAACAAAATCAGGCTCAGCGCATGCGCAATCGCGTTTATCGCGGTTCAGCTCGCACTTACCTGCGCAAGGCAATGGCATCTATCCACGCTGAAGATCTTGAAAAGTCAAAAGCTGATGTCGCGAAAGCGATTAAAGCGCTTGATAAAGCAGCTGGCAAGGGTGTCATCCATAAGAACAATGCCGCGCGACGTAAATCCCGCTTGATGGCGCATTATAATAAACTGCAAGATTAATTGACACAGGCTCGTTTGAGTCGTTCGTTACGCAGATTAGAGCGAGGTTAAGCCTCGCTTTTGCGTTTAAGCTATCTCCTGATAATCAAGTTAAATCTTTTTAACAATTGCCCTGCCATTTTACCCCCAATCTGCCCCAAAAAAGAGAAATGATAGTAAAATGAAGTATGTTGTTTTCCAATCTGTTTTTGTTATTCAATAGGAGGATTAGATGAAAAAGTTCTTGCAGTATTTTATTGTCGTTCTTTTGCTTTTAAGCTTGTTGTCTGCTTGTGGCGCCAAAACGGATTCTGTTTTGAATAAAATTAAAACAGATGGCAAGATCGTTGTTGGTACATCCGCGGATTACGCGCCTTATGAGTACCTTGATGAAGCTGGTAATAAAACTGGTTTTGATATTGAGCTTATGGAGGAAATCGGCAAGCGCATGGGTGTGACGATTGAATGGCAGGACATGCCTTTCGACTCACTCGTGGCTGCCGTTGCCAGCGGGAAGTTAGATATGTCTATTTCCTGTTTCAACTACGATGAAGAACGTGATCTAACAGTTGATTTCTCTGAGGCTTATTACACCACTGAAGACGCTTTTGTGGTTTCCAGCGCTTTTGCCGGTGAATTTAATGTTCCGGAAGATGCTGCCAAATATAAGCTTGGCGTTCAATCCGGCACTATGCAGGATGACTGGATTACTGAAAATCTGGTGAATGCCGGTTTGATGCCCGAAGCAAATCTCTCGCGCTATGAACGCGTTGATCAGGTCGCGCTGGATCTCCTTGCTGGTCGCATTGATATTATGATGGCTGACCACTTGCCTGTTTTGGAAATCGCCAAGAAGAATCCCGACCTGAAGATTGTTTATCAAGGTGAACTCTCGACTGGCCCCATAAACATCGTCTTACCTGAAGGCGATACCGCCATTAAGAAGGAAATAGATAAGGTCATCAAAATTCTTCAGGATGAAGGTTTTATTGACGAATTAGCGAAAAAGTACTTTAGCGAGTAATGAAAAAGGAGCAAAAGCCATCAGACAAATTGGGGTTTGATGGCTTTTTTGAACAATTGCAGTTGTAGGTAGCAGCATTATTCGTTTGTTGTGCCTGTCATAAGACAAGAGTTGAAAGGTGAAAACTTGGATTTTCTAACCTTATTGCGTTATATTGCTTCGGGAACCGCTTACACATTTGGTGTTACTGTCATTGCACTGCCATCAGGCCTTTTGATAGGCACTTTACTGGCTTTTCTTTATGTTTATGGCGGAAAAGGCATTGGCAAGGTGATGAATGTCTATAGCACAGTTATGCGTGGCATACCACCTTTAGTGTTGTTATTTCTCCTTTACTTTGTTGTTTCAAAAGGTATAAATCTTTCTGGCTTTTGGGCTGGATCGATTTCATTGGGAATCGTTAGCAGTGCTTACCAAATGGAAATTATTCGGGGCGCTTTGCTTTCAGTAGGAAACGATCAGCTAATGGCAGCCCGCGCGGTTGGTCTCAGCCGAAGACAAGCTGTTATCAACATTGTTTTGCCGCAGGCATTACGTCTTGCTATCCCACCCTGGAGTAACGAGGCTGCTATTATTATCAAAGACTCTTCATTGGTTTATGCCTTAGGTGTGCCTGAGATTCTACGCCGAGCCCAACTCATTGGCGCGAGCACCCACCAACCTCTGCTTGCTTACCTGAGCGCAGCACTCATATATTTTGTACTCGTCACGGTGACCAATCGCTTGCTTAACTTGCTTGAAAAGAAACTCACTGTTCCATCCAATCATTAAGGAAACGTATCATGCCTGAACCTATTCTAAGAATTAGAAAACTTACAAAAAAATATGGCGATAATGTTATCTTCCACGATCTCGACCTGGATGTCAACGAAGGTGACACAATTGTCATCATTGGTCCAAGTGGTACTGGTAAAAGCACCTTGTTACGCTGTATCAATCTGCTGACTCGCTCAGACAGTGGTCAAATTTGGTTTGGCGATAAAGAAATTACCGCAAAAGGAACCAATGAAGATCGTGTTCGACAGCAAATTGGTATGGTGTTTCAGAACTTTTTACTTTTCAATCACCTTAGCGCCCTTGAAAATGTCAAATTGGGGCTTATTAAGGTCAAGCATCTCAGCAAAGCTGCTGCGGAGGCGAAAGCCATGGAAGAGCTGGAACGCGTTGGTTTGGCGGATTGGGCAGGGCACTATCCTGGGCAACTTTCCGGTGGTCAGCAACAAAGGGTGGCTATTGCCCGTGCGTTAGCTATGGACCCGCGCATTATGCTGTTTGATGAGCCAACCTCTGCCCTGGACCCAGAATTGATTGGTGAAGTGCTTGAGGTGATGCGTTCTTTGGCTTTGGATGGAATGACCATGATGGTGGTAACGCATGAAATGGGCTTCGCGCGTGAAGTGGCAGACCGCATCGTTTTTATGGAAAAGGGCAGCATTGTTGAAGAAGGCAGCCCCATTGAAATGTTTAATCGACCAAAATTTGAGCGTACCCGAGAGTTTTTGTGGAAGATTACCGAACTTTACGGAGCAAAGGATCACGACGAAACATGATTGCGTGGCTAAACTATTTTTCACGTTTTAAGACGGAATTGCTCCAAGGTTCGCTGATTACCCTGGAACTTACAGCGGCTGGTCTGTTGATAGGTTTTGTGCTTGGTTTGGGTTTGGCTCTCGCGCGCAGCTATGGTCCGCGATGGCTTAGAGGGTTTGCCAGTGCCTATATTTCTGTATTTCGTGGCACACCACTACTTGTGCAACTCTTCATTATCTATTATGGATTGCCTGAGATGGGTATCACGCTTTCGCAGACTGTTTCGGCTTATCTGGCATTAGGACTCAATTCCGCGGCATATCAAGCAGAGTATTTGCGTGGATCGATTATCGCCATTGGCAGCTCTCAAATGCGAGCGGGGCGCGCGATTGGGCTTTCGCGTTGGCAGACCATCCGCTTTGTTATCCTGCCCCAGGCATTGCGTTTGGCATTGCCCAGCTGGTCAAATGAGCCTATATCGCTCTTGAAGACGACCGCGGTTGTCTTCCTCATCGCTGTACAGGACCTGATGGCAAGAGGAAAGCGTATGGCCACCAAGACTTATGACCCCATTGGCAGTTATTTGGTGGTGGCTATCATTTATTTGCTAATGGTTTTTGGACTGGACGCTTTACTTAAGTTTGTTGAGCGCAAAACGCGCATCCCTGGTTTTGATGCGGAAGTAAAAAAGGCATAATTTTTTCCGGGAAACTTTAACTGGATTTCGGGCTATTCCGTGCCTATGTGCTTTAGAGTGCATACTTAAAACATGCCATTTTGTATCCTGATTGTCTTAAAATTGAGTGGAAGCGAGATTGTCACCAGTGGTATACTTGAAAATTGGTGAAAACGAATGATGCCATTTAACGAACAAAAAAAAATATTGAAAAAAATCGACCAGTTTTGCCTTGAGCAAAACTTGCCAGTAGGCGAAATTGAATTTCGTGATATCCCTTTTAGTGGAGAATGGGGCATTGCCGCGCCTTTGTTCCCATTAGCAGCTGCTGACCCCAACAGAGTTGGTCCTGTGCCGCAACATGCCCAGGCTTTGGCTGAGAAGCTAAAGGAAGAAATCAGTCTTCCCGCCGGTTTTTCGCGTGTTGAAGCGGTGAGAGGTTACTTGAACCTTTATTTCGAAACCAGCCAATATGCTAATAAGGTCATTGATTATGTGCACTATGCCGACCATTGCTACGGAATGGCTGAGCCAACGGGCAAAACAGTGATGGTGGAATACTCTAACCCCAACACGCACAAGCCACTCCATGTGGGGCATTTGCGCAATGTCATCCTGGGCAGTTCCGTGTGTAATATCCTTGAAGCCAATGGCGATAAGGTTATACGTGCTAATTACATTGGCGATATCGGTTTACATGTCATTAAATGGATGTGTAATTACGAGATGTATCATGCCGGGCAAGAGCCTTCAGCTGATATCATGCGCTGGATGGCAGATCTTTATACGGAAGCGGACCGGCGGTTTCATGATGACCCTGATTTTGAAGAAGCCTGCCGGGTTTATTTCAGCCGGTGGGATGAAGGTGACAAGGATATTGAAGCCCTTTGGCTGAAGACGCGGCAATGGTCTATGGATGGCTTTGACCAGGTCTATAAATTACTGGACGCCAAGTATGACCGCGTTTATTTTGAGAGTGATGTTGAAGAAAGTGGCAAGGTTTTGGTTGAAGATCTGCTCGCGCGGGGCTTGGCTGAGGATGGACGTCCTGAAAACCCAGTGATTATTGACCTTGACAAACTTTTGGGTACCAAAGAAGAATATCGTGTGGCAGTTATTTTGCGCTCGGATGGTACTTCGCTTTACGCCACCAAAGAATTGCCCCTGGCGATTATGAAGTTTGAGGAATATCCCTTGGACCAGTCCATTTATGTCATTGATGTGCGCCAGAGCTTGCACATGAAGCAAATGAGCAAGGTTCTTGAACTTATGGGCTATGACTGGGCGAAGCAAATCTATCATTTGGCTTATGAGATCGTGAACTTGCCTGGTAATGTCATTATGTCATCCCGCGATGGCACGGTGGTTTTACTTGATGATCTCATTCGCGAAGCAACGGATCGTGCATTGAGCATCGTGAAAGAGAAGAACCCCGACCTGAACCCTGAAAGTCAACATGAAGTTGCTGAGATGGTCGCGATTGGTGCGATTAAATATCCGATGATTTCGCGCGAGAACACAAAAATCGTTACATTTGACTGGGAGAGCGCTCTTGATTTCAACGGACAAAGCGCGCCGTATATCCAATACGCTTGCGTGCGTGCTAACAGCATTTTGAAGCGTGCAGGGGTGAGCACGGAGTATGGTCAAATGCCATCGGTATCGTTTGCTTATGAGCTTGATGCGGCAGAAGTAAATCTCATAGAGCTGATAGCTCGTTTGCCGATGGAGCTTGGTAAGGCTGCTAAGGAATACAAACCTTCGCAGATTGCAACCTATGCTTATGACCTCGCCAAAGCGTTCAATGATTTTTACAACCAGTGCCCGGTTTTGAACGCGGAAGATGAGATAAGAACAGCGCGGCTGGCATTAACCAATGCCGCGCGCATCACAATTGAGAACGCTTTACATTTGTTGGGGATTAAAGCCCCACAAGTGATGTAAAAGTTTGTTAGAATAGTAGAGTAAACTAAACCTAAGACTAAAGGAGAAACTATGAGTCGTATACGTACAATCATCATGGGAGCTGCTGGTCGCGACTTCCACAACTTCAACACCTTTTATCGAGGCAACGACAAGTATGAGGTGGTTGCTTTCACTGCTACCCAAATCCCCGGTATCGAGGATCGCCGCTACCCCGCTGTTTTGGCTGGTGAGCTTTATCCCGAAGGAATCCCCATTCTTGCAGAAGAAGACCTGCCTGAACTCATCGAAAAGTACGAGGTTGATGAAGTTTGTTTCGCATATAGCGATGTGCCCTATGAATACGTTATGTCGAAAGCAGCTATCGTCAATGCTTTAGGTGCAGATTTCCGCATGCTTGGCACCCGAGAGACTCAAATTGAGTCCACCAAGCCTGTGGTTGCTGTTTGTGCAACCCGCACTGGCTGTGGCAAGAGCCAAACCAGCCGCCGTGTGGTTGCTGACTTGCAGGAACTTGGTTTCAATGTTGTGGCTATCCGCCATCCTATGCCTTATGGCGACCTGGCAAAACAGGCTGTGCAACGCTTTGGTGAATTGGCTGACCTGGAAAAACACGAGTGCACCATTGAGGAACGTGAAGAATACGAACCCCATATCGAAAATGGTGTGGTCATTTATTCTGGCGTTGACTATGAAGCCATTTTGCGCGAAGCGGAAAAAGAAGCTGACATTATCGTCTGGGACGGTGGCAACAATGATATGCCATTCCTCAAACCCGACGTTTTGATTGTCGTAACTGACCCACACCGCGCTGGTGATGAATTGGCTTACTATCCTGCTGAAGTTAATGTGCGTTCAGCTGATGTTTTCGTTATCAACAAAGTGGATACCGCTGATCCTGAGCTGGTTGAATATGTCCGCCGCAACTTGCTGGAGACCAATCCTGAAGCTGTTATCGTTGATGCCGCTTCACCCATTTTTGTGGAAGACCCCTTCGCTATTCGTGGCAAACGTGTTCTGGCTATTGACGAAGGCCCAACAATCACCCACGGTGATCTGCCCTACGATTTTGGTTACGTGGCTGCCCAACGCTATGGCGCAGGCGAAATTGTTGACCCACGTCCCTTTGCTGTTGGCGATTTGAAAGAAACATTTGAGAAATTCCCCCACTTAGCCAACGTTTTGCCCTCGATGGGATACGGCGAAAAGATGATTCGTGACCTTGAAGCTACCATCGAAGCTTCTGACGTGGATATGGTTGTCAGCGGTACACCAATCGACCTGACCCGCGTAATGAAAATCAACAAGCCCATGGTTCGCGTGACCTATGAACTGCAGGAAATTGGCTTCCCAACCTTGTTTGATGTGCTTGAAGAAGAATTCGGTTGGAAAGACGAAGAAGACGAAGAATAATATTTGCCTTCAGAACGAAGATATAAAGGGTCGGACTTTCCCGGCCCTTTTGTTATTAATGGGCGTTTGGGGTGGAGCTTTTTTGAAGATTGTAGAATATAACTAATCGATTATGCTATAGTCCCAAAAATAATTTTTTACATGATGCTTTAATCTCGCGCTTGACTGTGTTAAACTTATCGCGTAGAAAGAAACGAAGGAAAAGTTATGTTTGTTGATTCAGTAATTATTTGGGTGGCGTCTGGTAAAGGCGGGGATGGTATCGTGCACATGCACCGCGAGAAGTATCGCGCCAAAGGCGGTCCGGATGGGGGCGATGGTGGTCGTGGAGGAGATATTGTTTTTGAAGTTGTTCCAACTCTGAATACACTTAACCGTTTTCACTATAATGAACGCTTTCAGGCTGAATCTGGCAAACCAGGGGGGCCAAGTAACCGATCGGGTAAATCTGCTCCCGATTTGACAATAGCAGTTCCTCCCGGAACGCTTATTTATAACGATGAAACTGCTGAGCTGATTGGTGACCTGGTGACACCCGGCCAAAAACTCATTGTGGCAAAGGGTGGCAGAGGTGGCAGGGGCAACCAACACTTCGCTACCAGTCGTCAGCAAGTGCCCTTGACGGCTGAAAAAGGCGAACCTGGCGAAGAATTCACGCTTAGACTTGAATTGAAGCTCATCGCGGATGTTGGGCTGGTTGGGATGCCAAATGCCGGAAAATCGTCTATTTTAGCCGCCTCAACGAGAGCGAAGCCTAAGATAGCCAATTATCCTTTTACCACGCTGTTCCCAAATTTAGGCGTTGTAGAGCTCAATTTAGATACCACAATGGTGCTGGCAGATATTCCGGGTTTGATAGAAGGCGCGTCTGAAGGGGTGGGTTTAGGCCACGATTTTTTGCGTCACGTGCAGCGCACGCGAGTCTTAATTCATGTCTTGGACGGTATGTCGGAAGACCCGCTTCAGGATTTTGAAATTATCAATAATGAATTGGAATTCTTTGATGAGCATTTGAGTCGGTCACCACAAGTGCTTGTCTTGAATAAAATGGACTTGCCTGATGTGCAGGAGAAATATGAGCACATCGCAAAAAGCTTGCAAGAGCAGGGCGTTGAACTCATGCCGGTTTCAGCGGCAACCGGTTTGAACATGAAAGAACTCATGTGGAAGGCTTACCAGGTTTTGCAGGATACGCCCATTGAAGAAAGCCAGGAGGAATTGCCGGTTTATCGGGCTGATGAAGACCCTCGTGCCTTCGAAATTGAACAAATTGAGGATGATACCTGGCTTGTGACTGGGAAGTTGGTTGAGAAGTCAGCAGCCATGACCCACTTTGACCAGCCTGGGTCAGTGCGTCGTTTCCAGCGATTGTTGGAACGCTTAGGCGTTGAAAAGGCCTTGCGCAATGATGGTATTCAGGAGGGTGACACGGTTGTGATTGGTGAGTGGGAATTAGTATGGTGGGATTAAATCTTTTAGATAGGATACTTGCCTTTATGCCCTGTTTTGGTCGAGCCAATAACCTTAAATAAAAATGTCCACCGAACAGGTGAGGGGGGCACCCGCCCGGCGAACAGGTTGATTATCATACAAGTGATTTGGAATGTCAAGAGAAATTAACAATATTGTGGTGAGAAGCCAGCACATGGTAACCACTCCAATCCCCGAGTTGAACCGCAAGGTGATCCAGAAAGATGGGTGGAATGAACTTGATTTTATCATCAATCCCCCTGGTGGTTTTGCTTAGATGCGCAT
>Ga0255342_1002247_pt1 | contig 24590 bp, 20 predicted proteins | sample wastewater_treat_3_FD_192416 | JGI IMG/M metagenome (GOLD analysis project Ga0255342, IMG submission 192416) | Wastewater microbial communities from Lulu Island WWTP, Vancouver, Canada - plant14 | ecosystem: Engineered > WWTP > Wastewater > Unclassified | place: Canada: Vancouver, British...
GGCTGGCCATGTAGGTGTAATAGTTGGTGGTGTCGAACAAAAGGCAGTCGGCCGATGGCGTGTCAAGCTGCCATATCCGTTCAAAGAACGCTTTGGTGATCTGTTGTAAGTGCTCCTCAGAGACCCGATCCCATTTTTCCCAGTAGCGCTTACTGGTAAGTTCCTCAATATCAACAGGACGGATATGCTGAATGGCGGTGCTCAGGTACCAGGAGGCCAGTTTGTTTTTGCTCACGGCTTCAACCATTCGGTTAAGAATGCAGTATAGAAAGTACTCGCCGACAGAGGGCCCCGTCTCTCGCTGTGCCGGAGGAACAATGTCGTCAATAATCTTGCAGAGATTTACATCCCTGTCGATCTGGCAGGCCAGCCAGATCGCGCCAAATTGCTCTACCTTCAAGGCCACGACATCCGAGTCCGGCCCTTGCGTCAATGCGGCAACTCTTTGCGGTGATCCAATATAGACCTGCGAGACGACTTTAGGTTTGCCATTGACCCGGGCAATCTCCCGGACATATAAGTAGGGTCTTCCCTTCTTGGTTTTAATATGGAAATGCGCCATGAAGAGAACATATCAAATAGGGTCTTACATGTCAAGAATAAATTTTACAAATATGCATATATTTCATTTACTTTTTTGGTATCTTGAATGCTTTCCGGATGGGTCTTACAGAAAGCCTCGTTCTAAGTCGCCGTTATTGCTGGATATCTGCCGATTTTAGGGGATTATCCCTGAAACTACTGTTCAAATTTCACAGTGAAACCAAGGAAATGTATTTGGATGCTCTTTTTCCCGGTGTGACCGTGGAAGAGGTGCGGGCAGATATTCCCTGGGATCTGCAGGTGGCGGAAACGATCAGCTCGTTTCCTGTCCCACGCGATGAGGAAATTGATTTCCTGCGCCGTTTTTCTCCGTCTAATTCGCTGCCCAATGCGGTGGCCCTTCAAATGACAACGGACAATCTTTTGCGTAAACTGGCAACAAACAGATAGGGTGTGGGCACACGACGCAGCTATCGTGTAAAACAGCTGTAGATGTTTTTTAAAAACTCCGGAAAGTTTTTCTAACCGGTGTCCGTACTGTCAACCGCTGCGGGTTTGGTTTTTCTTAAGTTTGCGAAAATGTTTTTGAAATATCTCGCGATATTTTTCTCTTGGCATTCAGCATGTCCGGAGGGTTCCCCGCAGCGGTTGGACTTTATCAGATATTCGTGGAGAACTTTACCTTCTTTGAATTCAGGATTCAGTATCAGGGCGGAGGCCAGAAAATCCTCCGCCTTTTCCCTATTACCCGCCTCGCATTGGGCGCGTCCCATGTTGTAGTGCAGATGTTCGTCATCAGGCGCGAAGTTAAGTGCCTTGTTGTAATTATCAATCGCCTCCTCAAATGATCGGGTGGCCCGGCACTGTATTCCCAGGTCGTTGTAGTGATGGATGACCGCCTCGAGGATGTTTTCATCGTCCTCCATAATTTCCCTGGCGTGTGGCAGGTTCCCCTGATCGATGTTTTCAATCGCTTCAGCGATTTTCCGGCGGAATTCTTCTTCCTGTCTTTGTTTTTCCTGATCGATTTCCAGCCGCAGGGCTTCGGCCGTCTCTTCGTCTTTACGATAGCGTTCTACGATCTCCTCCTCCTGTGCGACAATCATACTCTTGATAAATTCCAGATTGGTTTCCAGATCGCTGTCTCCAAAGGAAATGTTGCCGAAGATATCCTGAAATTTTTTATGGGCGGACAGATTCCTTAAAAAAAAGTCGATGTCTTGCTCGAATTCATTTTTTTCCTTCTCGGTTTTGGCGATGGCGGGCGTACTTTCGATTATTTCCCTGAAGCTCATCAGGCAGGCGGCGATTTTTCCCTGCTTGAGCTGCATTTCACATTGATGAAACCTGTGAAAAAGATCCGCGACGGTGGAAATTTTAGCTGCCATTTTCTCTCCTTCAGGGCAAGTATATGGAAAAAACACCGCCTCCGAGTGAACCCCCGTTAACGATGGAGATGAATCCTTTTTTATCCCTGTTGGTATGCATATCGGCAACCATCATGGAAAAATAAAGTCCCAGGCCCGTCGAGCCGGTTTGAAAATCAATCTCCTGCTTAATGCCCGGCTGTTTTTCCACGTTGATCAGCATTCCCGGCGGGTAGCCTGCCCCGTCGTCTTCGATTTTCAGGACGAAGTATTCATTTTCCTGCGTGGCGCTGATTTTCACGGCTGTTTTTGCATAACGGAAGGCGTTGTTGATGACGTTGTCGACGACACCCTCGATAAGGGAGCGGTCAAAGGCCCAGAACAGGTCTTCTTCGCATTGAGTCAGAAGTGTGATGTTACGGGATGCCAGCAGAACTTCGTGAGATGCCCCGGCTTCTTCCAGGAGGTCGCTTGCCGCGTGATAATCTATGTTGACGGCCAGTTGTGATTTTTCGGCTTTGTACAGAGACAAAAGCCGGATGAGGCTATGGTTGAGACGCTGAATTTCATATTGCAGCGTGTAGAAGTCGGAATGTCTGGCGCAGTTTTCGGCACGGCACCCGGCTATAATGTCTTCCAGATTATTGAACAAAATGCCCAGAGAATTTTTGGTGTCATGCAGCGTCATGGCCAGTATGTCGGTAAAACTTATAGTTTGTTTCATCATTGCACCCCGGAGGACAGCTCGCGATACATGGTGATGAGCATTGCGTAATCGATATAGGACTCATCGATTTTATGCACCCTGTCCAGATAGCCCTTGGCCCTGGCCAGACCATCTTCGGTGGCCCCTTTTTCCTTCATGTCCAGCATCAGCACATGGGCCGCGTTGGCATTGATGATCTTGTTTTCAGGCAGGTGAGCGGCCGCCTTTTCAAAGTAGATGATGGCTTCGGAGAGTTTCCCGCCTCGCGCCAGGGCGACACCTTCGTTGTTGAGACTGATGATCTCGTCGCGTGTGGTCGAAATGAGCTCCTCTCCCTGTTCGGCCATGTCCATTTCCTTGAAAACAGTGCGCACATCGGCGAGCATTTCCTCGTCATCGTGATGGGAGCTGACGATATTTTTTATGATGGCGGTTCCCTCGTCTATGCCGCCTGCCATCATATAAGCCTGGGCCAGCGACAGCGCCAGCTCTCTGGGAATATTGTCAGCCAGCTCCGCCGCCGATTTTTGAGCCTTAGTCAAGGCGCGCCTGGCTTCGGCGGTTTTGTTCATGGCGTGATATGCAAAGCTTTCGGCGATACTAACATGCAGACGGGTGTCATTTCTGTCCGGGAATTCCTTGAAGACCTTGCCCAGAACTTTCAGCCCTTCCTGCGGGGCGGCGCGTTGAACGAGTGTCCTGGCCAGGCCGGTGTAGTCTTCCGGGCTCTTGAAGCAGGAGTTTTTCCCCTGTTCCACCGCTGCTTTAAACGAGTTTTCCGCCGTGGAGAAATCTTCGTTGCGGTAGGCAAGCTTGCCCAGATACTTGTGCCTGAGCAGCGCCCGGGGTGAGATCTCGGTCGCTTTCATAAGTACGTTTTGCGCCTCCTGCGGGTCATTCATTTTGATGAGTGTTCTTGCCAGATAATCGTAGGCGGGCATGATTTTGTCATTCTGGGCGATAATGTTTTCAAATATTTCCCGCGCACTTTCATAATTACCCATCATCAGATCGGCGCGTCCTCTACCCAGCTGTGCCCAGCCCACATTGCCTCTTTGGAGGATTTTGTCGTAGAATTCGGCCGCCCCTTTGTAGTCGGCCTTCTTCAGAAGCACTTCCCCCTTCAGTTTCATGATTTCGGAGAGGTTCCTAGGATTTTGCGCCATCAGCTCATCGCAGACGCGAAGAGCATGGTCGAAGTCGTTATCGGCAATGGCCGTTTCAATATTTTTGATGTTGAGCTTTTTGGCGGCGATATTCCTAATGCGTTTTTCGAGGACTTCTTTGGCAAACGGTTTCACCAGATAGGCGTCGGGCTGATACTCCATCGCACCCATGACCATCTCCTGCGTGTTTTCCGCCGTGATCATGACAAAAATGCTGGAATAATTGATGTGTCCCCGGAACTTGCCCTCCTCCAGTACCTGCTGGCCTGACTTGCCCGGTCCGAGATTGTAGTCGCACAGGATGATGTCGTAGCGGCGGGCAGCAATTTTACGGACCGCCTCTTCCCCGTTGGCGGCATCATCGATATACATGATGCCCAGCGACCTCATCATGTTTTTTAGTGTGAGGCGGAAGTTGAAAAAATCGTCGACGATAAGGACTTTTTTTGTTTTTAGATTGATTTGAGGTTTTTTCGTCTGCTCCACGTTTTTTCTCTCAAGCCATTGGTAATATTGCGGATCAAAGCTTAATTGCCTGAAAAAATACCCCCCGCGAGGGGCCGCGGGGGGTATTGGGTGAGTTCCAGATGTGCCGTTTCTTCAACGTGGCCGGAATCGCTGTCTAATTTGTTTCGGCCTCAACTGGCAAACCATTGACAAGACCGCTGCAGTTTTCTTTTTGTTCGATTCCGCCATCCGGAAGGTCCTGACGAACACCCCAGAAGCTCGCTTGTCTTTATAATCGACATGAGCAGAAAAAATCTTTAATAAAAATGTTTAAAACCATTATACAAGCTAAATCATGGATATGTAATGGAAATAAAAGTGTTTTTGCCGGGTATTTTCCCTTGCGGGCATCCGAGAAATATGGTTTAAAAAATTTCGGCTGTTTTAGCGAATGATTTCAAGGAGCCGCATGCTTTTTCAGAAATACAACATAAGATGGCCGATAGTTATTATCACCGCCCTGGTTGTGGGCCTGCTTTTTTTCTGGGAAACCACTCACTTAAAGATCGAAACAGACATTCTCAAATCCATGCCGCATGGTGATCCGGTGCTGGATTCGGCGCGGCGTGTCATCAGCCGTCTGCCGATTCAGGACAGGATTTTTATCGATATTGAGCAAATTTCCGGCGAGCCGGCCGCGCTGGCTCAGGCTGCATCAGTGGTTGAAGAAAAACTCCGGGCAAGCGGTTTGTTTACAAAGGTCGGTCTTGGCGGGGAAGAGCAGGTTTTTCCTGAACTTGTCTTGCACGTTGCCGAAAATATGCCGCTTCTTTTTGATGAAGATGATTTGGAGCAAAAAATTCTTCCTCTTCTCGCGCCGGAAAAAATCAGCGAGGCCATGGAGCAAAACAGGCAAAGCCTCATTGAATTGGGAGGCATCGGGCGGGCGGAGTTGATGGCCAGGGACCCTTTGGGCATTTCCGGCCTGATACTTAAGCAGATGTCCGCTTTACTGCCGGCAAGCGGGGCCAGATTTTATCAGGGACGGATTTACTCTGCCGATGGCCGACACACACTGATTGTCGCGCACATTTCCGGTTCCGGTACGGACACGACACAGGCCTCACGTATTCATCATCTTGTCAATCAATGTCGCCGCGAGCTCGAAAATAACAAAGACCTCCAGGAAAGCTACCTTTTGACGCCGGTCGGCGCCTACCGGGCCGCCCTCGATAATGAGAGCATCGCCAAACGGGATGTCCGGCTGGCCATTATCCTGACCGTGCTGGGCATCGCTGTGCTTCTGATGGTGGCATTTCCACGGCCTCTGATCGGCCTTTTGGCGCTGCTTCCCTCCTCGGTGGGGGCGATTGCGGCTTTGTTCGTCTGCTCTTTTTTGTTTGAATCCATGTCGATGCTGGCGGTAGGCTTCGGCGGCGCGATTATGGCCTTTACGGTTGATCTGGGGATAACCTATCTCATGTTTCTGGATCAGCCGCGAACCACAAGCGGCAGGACGGCGGCGGCCGAGGTGCGGACGGCGGAAATGGCGGCGGTGCTCACCACCGCGGGGGCGTTTTTACTACTTCTGATCAGTGACTTTAAAATTCTCGTCCAGATCGGTGTTTTTGCGGCGCTGGGCATCACTTTCGCCCTGCTGTTTGTCCAGATTGTTTTCCCCCGCATATTCCTGTCCTTACCGCCGGCCCGGCGGCCGGCTAACCGCCTTTTGCAAGCCGCCGTAAATGGCGCTGCCGCACCGGCACGCTGGAAAATCATCGCTGCCGCGGTATTTGCCCTGGTCATGCTGTTTTTTGCCAGGCCGGTTTTCAATATCGACCTTCAAGCCATGAATTCTATAAAGCCGGAGACGATCACCGCCGAGCAGAAAATGCAAAAAATATGGGGAGACATCTCCGGCAAATGCTATCTTCTATTGCGGGCGCAGGATGTGGGAGAGCTGCAGTCAAAAAACGCACAGCTTGTGAAGCTGCTTTCCGCGGAAGTGGAAAAAGGAAACATGGACAGGGTATTCCTGCCCTCCGTTTTGTTTCCGGATGAGGCGACCGCGCGCGCCAATTACCATGCCTGGCGATGCTTCTGGAATGACTCGCGCGTGCGGGAGCTTACCCGCAACCTGGCGGCGGCGTCCGGCCGATACGGCTTTACCGAAGATGCTTTTGATCCCTTCATAAAATCGCTTGCTGCCGGGTATGAAGGTGCATCAACCATTCCTGAGAAGTATTTTGAAATGCTGGGCATTACGAAAACGCCGGAGGGGCTCGCCCAGCTCAGCCTCATTCCCGTGGGCAAACAATACCGGGCGGAAGATTTCTTTGAGCGTCTGGCGTCAGCCGGGCTTGCTGACATATTCGACGCAGATTTGTTCAATCAAAAGCTCAGCGAGTTTCTGAAAACAATATTTTTTAAAATCGCTGTCATCGTCAGTATCGGACTGGTTTTTGTTATATTCATGTTTTTTATGGACTGGCGCCTGTCTCTGGCGGTGCTGGCACCCACCGTATTTGCCCTTGTCTCCACGCTGGGTACGCTCAAGCTCATTGGTCATCCCCTTGATATTCCCGGCATCATGCTGTGGGTGGTGATCCTGGGCATGGGTATTGACTACTCCGTTTATTATACCTGTACCTATCAGCGCCATCCGGATGAGAGAAGTCCCGCCATGCAGACGGTCACGCCGGCCATGTTTTTATCGGCGGCGACGACCTTCGTCGGGTTCGGTGTGCTGGCGCTGGCCAGGCATCCACTTTTGAAAAGCATCGGCCTGGTGTCTCTTTTGGGGATCGGCTATTCTCTGGCGGGTGCCTACCTGATTTTGCCGTACCTGATGAAAAGGATATTTGCCCCGTTTGATTTTCCCGAAGCTCCGCCCCTGCCCGGTTCCCCCGAGCACACACGTCGCACGATTGCGCGCTACCGCCATCTGCCCGGCTATCCGCGTGTCTTTGCCCGCTTCAAGATACGCCTTGATCCCATGTTCGGCGAGCTGGACCGTTATGTGAAAAACCCCCGTCTGCTCATCGATATCGGCTGCGGCTGGGGTGTACCGGCGGCGTGGCTTCTGGAGCTCTATCCCCGGGCGAGGGTATTCGGTCTGGAGCCGGACGAACAAAGAGTCCTCATTGCCCGACGTGTACTGGGGGACCGCGGATCAGTGCACACGGGCAGGGCACCTGATTTGCCCGATATCGGGGGACACTCAGACCATGTGCTGATGCTCGATATGCTGCATTATCTTGACGATGAGGAATTGAAATTGGTTTTGGAGCGCATTTATGAGATACTCGAGTCGGACGGCTCGCTCCTGATACGCGCGACCGTTCCTGTGCCGGAGAAAATTCCCTGGAAGCGCCGCATTGAAATGCTGCACCTTAAAGTGATGGGAATTCCCGAGCGGTTCCGTGCCGAGGGTGTTGTTTTGCGTTTTATGAAAGAGGCGGGCTTTGCTGTGGAGGTTCACGCCTCGCAAACGTCCGGCGTGGAGGAGAAGTGGTTTGTCGGCAGGAAACAAAACGCCCGGGATAGCCGGTAGTTCATGGTGGATAGCTTATGGTTGATGGTGGATAGTTGATGGACGTACGGAACACCGCGCACCCTGAGCCTGTCGAAGGGCCGCGCGTAGTTCGTGGTTGATAGTTGATAGCCATTTGGGCACCCGGGAGAGAATCCTTTACGCAGGAGTTTTCAACTCCTTCGTCATCATTAATAAATTCAGGAGGTGCGGGTATGTATGAACAAAAACCCTGGCTGAAGTTTTACGGAAATGTTCCCGAAACGATTGACTATCCGCGCGTTACGATGTACGAGGCGCTCAAGCAGACCGCCCGCGCGAAGCCGGAGGCAATCGCCTATGATTTCATGGGCTATACCTCCACCTACAGTAAATTCATCTCCGAAATCGATCAGTGCGCCGACGCTCTGGCATCGCTGGGACTGGGGCAGGGTGAGCGCATCACCATTTCCATGCCCACCTCTCCGCAGGGTATTATCTGTTTTTATGCAGCCAACAAGCTTGGCGCGGTGGCGAGCATGATTCACCCCCTCTCCACGGCCAAGGAAATTGAATTTTACATAAACGTTGCCAAAAGCCGCTTTGCTCTGACGCTGGATGCCTTTTACGGCAAGTTCAAGGAAGTTCAAAACAGCACTGTGCTTGAGACGCTGATTCTGGCCCGCATTCCCGATTACCTGGGACTCATAAAACGTATCGGCTTCAATTTAACCAAAGGAAGACTCATACCAAAAGTGCCTGACGATCCGATGGTGCGCTGGTGGGCGGATGTGATGAAGGGGAAATATCCCCCGGCGCCGCAGGCCCAGATGGATACGGACGATCTGGCGGTCATCCTCTACAGCGGCGGCACTACGGGAGTGCCCAAGGGGATCATGCTCTCCAACATGAACTTTATCAGTGAAGGGAAGATGGTAGCCGAGTGGGGCAAGCTGGACGACGCCTCATCAGTGCTTGCCATTTTGCCTATCTTCCACGGCTTCGGTCTGGGAGTTTGTGTCAATGCCTGCTTTATGGGAGGAGGCAAAAGCATCCTGGTGCCTGTTTTCACGCCTGAGACAGTGGCATCCTTAATCAGATCACAGAAACCCTCTTTCGTCATCGGCGTGCCCACTTTGTTTGACGCCCTTTCGCGTGATCCCAAAATGCAAAAGGCAGACTTAAGTTGCCTCAAGGCGACCTTTTCCGGCGCGGACGCCCTGCCGCGGCCCGTCAAAGAGCGCTTCGAGGGCATGGTCAAAAAACGGGGCGGCAATGTTCAGTTGCTCGAAGGGTACGGACTGACCGAGGCGGTGACGGCGATCATGGCCACGCCGTTGGGGAGCTACCGTGAAGGCAGCATCGGTGTGCCGTTTCCCGACATGCTGGCGAAAATTGTGAAAATCGGCACCACTGAAGAAGTGCCGCCCGGCGAGGAAGGCGAAATCTGCGTTTCCGGGCCCGCCGTGATGATGGGCTATATCGACCAGCCCGAGGAAACAGCCGAGACATTAAAAACGCACGCCGACGGCCGCGTCTGGCTCCATACCGGAGATATCGGTACAATGGACGAGGATGGATTTTTTTATTTCAAGCTTCGCCAGAAGCGCATGATTAAATCATCCGGCATGAACGTTTATCCGGCACAGGTCGAGGAGCTTTTTTACAAGCATGAAAAAGTGCGAGACGCCTGTGTTATCGGTGTGCCGGATGAGGCGCAAGTGGAGGCGGTCAAGGCATTCATCGTTTTGAAAAACCCCTCCGAGGCGGGCCCGGAGATGGAAAAAGAACTGATTGCCTATGCCCGTGAACACCTGATCAAATGGAGTTGCCCGCGGTCGATCGAGTTCAGGGAAGACCTGCCCAAGACGCTGGTGGGCAAAATCGCCTACAACACACTGGAGAAGGAAGAGATTGAAAAACTGAAAAAAGAAGGCAAGTTTGCGGGATAGGGCGGGCGGCCGCGAAATCGCGGCCGGTTGCAGCGGCACCAGCCCCGTCATGCGATATACGCTTTTCCATCGTCATCAGCGGCCCTTGAAGACCGGCGGGCGTTTTTCGTGAAAAGCTCTCACTCCCTCGCGCACGTCGTCGCAGTAATTGGTGACCAGCGTACCGAGCGCCGCATCTTCCAGGGCGTTGTCCAGATCCATATGCGTTTGTTTGTACATCATCCTTTTGGTGATACGCATGGATATCGGCGGGCCGGCGGCAAGTTTTTCAGCCCACTCGCGGACGAGCGGCATCAGATTATCGTCAGGCGTGACTTCATGAACCAGCCCCAGTTCCTTTGCCTTACTGGCCGAATAGACTTCTGAAAACAGCGACATCTTCAACGCGTTGGGCAGGCCCATAATCCGCGGGAAAATCCAGGCGCCACCTTCGTCCGGCATCAGTGCAACCCTGAGGCTCGTATCGCCCAGCTTTGCGCTTTGAGCGGCAAGGCGAAAGTCGCAGCTAAGCGCCAGCGTCAAGCCGCCGGCTACGGCCGGCCCGTTCACCGCAGCGAGGACCGGCTTGTCGAAGCGCCACAGGAACCTTACCAGCTGATGAAAATTTTCGCGCATTTCCAGCATTGATTCCAGACGATGACCGCGGTATCGCTCAGGGTATTGATAGTCGGCAGACACCTCGCCGCCTGAGCAGAAGCCGCGGCCGGCTCCGGTGATAATGATTGCCCGGACATCATCGTCATCACGTGTCAGGGCCAGCGCCGCCAGTATCTCATGTACCATGGTTTCACTATAGGCGTTCATTTTTTCCGGCCGGTTCAAGGTGATCGTCGCAATATGCTTTTCTTTTGCAAACAGTATTTGGGTGTATGCCATGGCGTTTCCTTTCGTAAAATAATTACTTTGTGTTTTTTGTTTGCCGTTTCCCGTCCGCTCCTGGGTCGTTTATTCAATAACCAGTTTCTGAAATCGCGGCGGACGTTTTTCCAGGAAGGAATCGATGCCTTCTTTAAAGTCAGGCCGCAGCATGCTCGCGTCCACCAGTCTTGCGGTTTCCTTCATCGCTTCACCCAGCTGCATGTTGAGATGCCGGTAAACCTGCTGCTTCATCGCCATCAAAGACATGGGTGCGGCGGTTTTTGCCAGTTGCTCGATGTAGGCCGTTGATTCCTCCAAAAGCAGGTCTGGTGAAAATATTTTGTCCACCAGCCCTATTTGATGAGCTTCTGCCGCGGTAAGTCTTCGGGAGGTCCACAAAAGGTCCAGCGCTTTGGAGGCGCCGACGATGCGCGGCAGAATCCAGCTCTGGCCATGTTCGGCAACGAGCCCGCGCTGCGAAAATGATGTGACGAATTTTGCATTTTCCGAGGCGAATCTCAGATCGCAAAAAAGGGTGAGCGACATACCCAGGCCGGCGCAGGCGCCGTTTATCGCCGCAATTACAGGTTTTCTGATAGAGAGCAGATAAGTAAAGCCGGCACCGAAATTATCGCCCATTTGTTTATCTCCCGGACGGGATTTCAGCGTGTCACTTTGACTGCCTTTTCCTTCCACCTGAAGGGTGTCGAGTGTATCCATGGCTACGCCGGAACAAAAGCCTCTTCCCGCGCCGGTGATGACCATGCCGGTTACCGCCTCATTTTTTTCCGCTTCCTCTATGGCCTGCCCCAGCTCATCGATCATGGAATATGTCAGTGCGTTCAGGCTTTCGGGGCGGTTCAATGTAATGACCGCCGCATGTCCGTCAATGTCCAGTTTGATTGCCTGGCTCATAAAAACCTCCTGTAATTTCTGCTATGGTTGGTTAGCGGTCACCTGCCTGTAAATTTCGGCGCGCGTTTTTCCATAAAAGCCAGCACGCCTTCTTGGAAATCCTCGGTCTTACCGCAACGAAGATGAGTTTCGGCCTCACGATCGAGGACTGTGCGCAGATCGGCCATCATCGACAGATTGACATTGGCCTTCATATAGCGGAAGCTCGTCTGAGCGCCATGGGCGATCTGCAAGGCGAACTCTCTTGCCGCATCCTGAAAAACATCATCTCTTGCCACACGGTTTACCAGACCGATACGGTAAGCCTCATCCGCATCGATTGTTTCACAAAGGAAAAGCAGCTCTTTTGCTTTCGGGGCCCCCACATATTGCGTGAGAAACCAGCTTATCCCGAAATCTCCGCCCAGCCCGACTTTGGCATAGGCCGCGCCGAACTTCGCCTTGTCGGAGGCGATACGTAAATCACAGGCCAGTGCGATCGCCAGCCCCGCCCCCATCGCATGGCCGTTAATCACGGCAATGGTCACCTTCGGTATGCTGTACAAAAGCCAGGAAAGTTCCTGCTCCCGGCGCAGCCCGTCCACGTTCTGCTCGTATGTGTCTCTGGCCAGCAATTCACTTTCCTCACTGTCCATCTTGGAAATATCCCCCCCGACACAAAACGCGCGGCCCGCACCAGTCACAACAATTGCCCCTATGCCCGGGTCCATGGCCCACTTCTTCAATATCTCGATAGCCTTAAGTTCCATGGCCGGGCTCAATGCATTTAATTTTTTAGGTTGGTTTAAAGTAAGCGTGGCGACCTTGTTGGAGATTTGTGTGATGATCAAATCATCGCTTTTTATTTTTTCTGACATTTTCTGCCTCCCTGATAATTATTTGTGATAAATAGCGCCATCACTTGCTGCTTTTTTAGGTCTGGTAAGGTTTCTTGTTTTGGTGCTTGTGAGGGAATGGACGCGTCTTGTGTGCCGGGTTCCGACAACCGGATCAGTACTCCGGTCGGGGCCTGGCTCAAATTTGCCGGCACAGGATTTGGCATTATTGAATACCTGATTATTTCATGAGTGTCCGTGTCTTATCGTTTGTGATCTTTAAAAGCTGTTTTGCAGCCTGAATGTTTGACGCGGCTCTAACAGGTTCTTTGGTTACCGGCTATCCCGAAGTGACGTCACTGACCTTGGTTAATCTTCCAGTGGCAATTTCCTGCATTTATAACATAACGGTTGATAATTATCAAAATATGTCTTTTCGGGCCCGTGCCATTGTTTCCTTTGAGGAGGCAAAGATCATATTTTGTTGTATCATCCCGAGCGGGTAGAGTTCATCGCGACCGCACCTGATTTTGTTAACAGTAAATGCACGTATCAGATTTCATCCACCGTGCCTGATCACAGCTTTCCCGATATGGTAGGTTCGACGAGATTTTATTATTCCTTTTTAAGAGTGATATAGTCCATTGCTACATAAGACATTGCACGTACTCCGAGGAGCAGAACTTTTTCATCAGGGGAAAAAAAAGGAGAATGGGCAGGAAATTTTTCTTCTCCCGGAGTAATGGCTCCAAGGAAGAAGTATAGACCGGGAATCTTTTCCTGGTAGAAGCTGAAATCCTCCGAACCGGTCAGTTGAGGAAATGGAACGATAGCCTTTTCTCCTACAAACCGTTGGAAAGTCGGAGCCATTAACTTTGTCAAAGAAGGATCATTGCAGGTGATCCCGTACACTTCACGGATTTTTGCCTCGGCCGTCCCACCGGCACTTTTAGCTATCATCTCGGCAGTGTTCTTCACTTTTTCATGAATTGATTTTCGGGTTTTCTGATCAAACACACGGATCGTTCCGAACATTTCTACTGTGGAGGGGATGATGTTAAACTTCTGTCCTCCGCTAATCATTCCTATGGAGATAATAGCGGGCGTTGCCGTGAGATCGGTTTGCCGGCTCACGATTGTTTGAAGGCCGATCACGATTTGAGATGCGATTACAATCGAATCTACACCGGACCAGGGAGTTGCCCCGTGAGTCTGAGTTCCTTTGACCACGATATTTAGCTCATCCCCCGAAGCCATCATTGCGCCCGGGCGGTACCCTATGAGCCCCAGGGGTATTGATGCCATATGAAGTCCGAAGATTGCCTCCGGTTTGGGATTTTCCAAAACCCCCTCCTTGATCATCAGTGGTGCGCCTCCTTCTTCACCTTCCGGAGCTCCCTCTTCAGCCGGCTGAAATATGAATTTTACCGTTCCCGGAATCTTATCACTCATTTTTGACAGGACCGTTGCAGTCCCCATGAGGATCGCCGTATGACAGTCATGTCCGCAGGCATGCATGACACCTTTCACCCTGGAGCTGAACGGCAGGCCGGTCTGTTCCTCTACGGGCAAGGCATCCATATCCGCACGCAAGGCAACAACCGGTCCGGGCTTCCCACCTTCAAGGATGCCGACGACCCCTGTTTTGGCGATACCGGTACTCACCTTTATTCCAAGACTTTTCAGGTGTTCACTGACTAATTTTGACGTCTGGAACTCCCGGTTGGCAAGTTCCGGATTCTGATGAATTGCACGCCGCCATTTTATGACCTGTGTTTCAATTTCGGCTGCCAGCCGGTCTATTTCCTTCAAAATCATGCTTTCACCTCAATTTAAAATTGAAAAAAGTAGCATTAAAAACTTCGATGTGAATATACAGAATATGGTTTACGCTGAATGACCGGCCAAAAACAGTTTGTACTATTAGCATTCACCCTTTGAGAAACCCTGTTTCGTGTATGAAAAACCAAGATCATGGTCGGTGTTCTCACTGAAGATAAACCCAGATTACGCAATAGAGCATTAAATCCCGGAAAGATCATCATTAGGAGCGAAGAGCAGCAACCTAAGCTATTGATTATATGAGATTACTTCGTCACTTCGCCCCCCGCAATGACTGTTTTTTTGTAAATTATTTTTCTATTGCGTAATCTGGGATAAAATAATCACCATTCATTATCTGAAAATGATACTTCCAAATCGGATTATACGGCGTGAGATAGTTTTTCGGGAGTAATCAGGCGCCCTCCAACCCCTGATTTCTTAAAGTTGGCTTGCGATGATGGCTTTTTGAATCTGGCTCGTGCCTTCGGTAATTCTTGTTAACAGCGCATCGTTATGTAATTTGTTCATTAATGAAAATCGACAGATGCCCTCTTGCCCCAAAATCATTAAACCATCACTTGTTGCATGTACAGCTAACTCTGCGGCAAACAGCTTGGCCATGGAAGATGCAGATGTGTAGTCACCACCTGTGTCAATCAACTTACATGCCTTCCAAACGAGCAGACGCGCCGCTTCCAATTGAGTAGACAAATCGGCGAGCAGGAAGCTAATGCCCTGATTGCTAATAATAGGACGCTTCTTAATCGTCCTTTGTTTTGCATGCTTTACGGCAATTTCAATCGCAGCGCGTGCTATACCCACGGAAGTTGCGCCTACCATAGCGCGCCCCCAATCGACGACCTGCATCAGTGTCAAATAGCCGCTTCCTATTGTTCCGATTAAACTATCCTTGGATACACACACATCTTTCAAGATCAGTGGCCTGATCGGTACGCCGCGGTATCCGCCTTTATCATAGTATGGCCCGTAGCTTAATCCATCCGTACCTTCTGGAACGATAAAAATGTTTATCCCTGAACGGCTTTGGTCGTTTTCCATATTTGCCCACACAAGATAAAAAGAAGCATCACCCGCATTTATAACGGGGTTTTTCACTCCATTTAATATATAAAACCCCTTCTCCTGTCGGGCAGTAGTTTCAAAAAAGGAACTGTCTGACCCGCCTCTTGGTTCTGTTGGGCAAAAACTTGCGATGCCTTTTTCCGGATTCATCATTAAAGGTAAAAACTTATTTTTCTGCTTTTCAGAACCGGCAATCAGCAAAGTCTTAATTGCATGGAGATTAGCCAGATAAATTGAAGCAAAATCAACAGAGCCCCAGGCTATTTCCTCGAGCAATAGCGCCACGGAAATATTATCCAATCCCTTGCCGCCGTATTTCTCTGGTATAAACAGGGCATTGAGATTTTCCCAGGCTAATATTTTTAAATACCCGGCATCTATAGGGCCGGGAGGCTTTTGTTCAATGGGGACCAATATAGGGCGTAATTTGGTTTCAGCGATTTTATGAAATTTACTTTGTAATTTTTTTTGTGCCTCGGAAAGATCAAAGGATATCATTTTGCCTCCTTTGCTTTATATTTTTGCCACTTGATAAATTCCAGAACTGCTTTTCGTTGAGCAGGCTTTAGCTCTTGGGAACGAAGGAGAATTTCCATCAGATGTGGTTCTTTTGCTAATTGCTCCATGTTATTGTCGGCCGATTCATTTTCACTGGTGCTGTCTAAAAAATAAGTTATCGGACGATGCAGAATTTCACTTATTTTTTTTAACTGTGCAAAATACAAACGTCTCTTTCCGAGCTCGTAATACGACATTGCGGCCTGTGTGCAGCCGGAGCGCCTGGCCAGCTCTTCCTGGCTCAGGCCGGCCTCTTCCCTTGCCTTTTGCAGCTTGCGACCAATTTCTTCATATGCATTCATAATTAATTCCTGGCGTCTTCCGGCTAATTACAGTTGACCTTAAAATATCGTGGAGCAGCTTGTCAAGGCAGCAATAAACAGATAACAGCGCAACCAGCCTCTAGGCCATGTGCCATTCAATGAATTTTAAAGCTACCCTTAACCGGGATGAAGATATCTAAATGATATTATAACAAAATAGAATAATATTTAGTGGTCAAAAATTACTTGCCTGACAAAACGAGCCTAAAAAAACGCATATGCAATACTATATAAGTATAAACTCCTGTTTCAGGCTATGTAACTGAAAAATTTGATGTTTAAGGAACTATAGTTTTCGTGAAAAAGGTTATGTATTCACCCGGCTCCTAAAGAAAGACAAGGCTGATGAGGAATAATTTATTTGTTGACATAATAAAACATTTTGTTATAAGCGCTTATAACGAAATTGTATTTGCTGTTTAAATATCAAACAATCTTTTTACAGGAGGTGCCGCAATGAACTTATTGGGTTTTCTTGAGTCGAATACGCTGAAATATCCTGATAAGGATGCGATTCGGGCAAATGGGAAAGGCTACACATTTACCGACGTAAAAATCATGTCTGAAAAGGCAGCAGGGCTTTTTCAAGCCAGAGGTATAAAAAAGGGTGACCGCATTTCAATCATGAGCCACAATACGGTAAGTTTCATTTTTGCTTACTACGGTGCACTGCTGGCGGGTTGTGTTGTTGTGCCATTGAACCACAAACTGATGGCTCCGGAGGTAGATTATATTCTGGAAAACAGCGGTGCAAAGATTTTGCTTTTCGATGGAGCTTTGTCAGGGGTTGCTGAAAAAGTCAGCGTCAATGTCTTGAAGATGGCTATGGATTCAACCGCTTCTTTTTGTGAAAGTTTTGACACTTTGATTGAGGAGTCTGCCTCTTTTACGCCTGTCGCCGTAAGTGACGATGATATGGCGCAAATTCTTTACACTTCGGGCACAACAGGTAAACCTAAAGGATGCATGATCACCCACAGGAGCATTGCACTAAACGGTCTGTATTGTGCATTGCTCACTAAAATAGATGAAGATGATCGTGTTTTAATCGCTATGCCGATTTGGCACTCATCACCTATTAATAACTGGTTTGCTGGAGCCCAGGTTGTGGGTGCAGGGGTTGTGTTGCTACGAGAATATTATCCCTTGCATTTTCTACAAACTGTCCAGGACGAAAAATGTACTCTCTATTTCGGGGCTCCAATTTCTTACATCATGCCGATGCAACTTCCAAACTTTGATACATTTGATCTCAGTTCAATGAAGGTTTGGATTTACGGCGGTGGCCCCGTAAGTGTCGAAACGGCGAAGATGATACAGTCAAAATACAAAAGCGAAAATTTCATGCAGGTCTACGGGATGACCGAAACCGGGCCTACAGGAATGTCCCTGCCTCCAAAAGACCAGTTACGTAAGGCAGGATCCTTCGGGCGAAAGGGGAATCCCGGTACGGATATCAAGGTTATGAAATCTCCGACTGAACAGGCTAAGCCTGGTGAAACCGGCGAAATATGGCTTCGGTCTGATTGTATGATGACAGGCTATTATAAGAATCCGGAGGCCACAGCAGAGGTCTTCACCGAAGACGGGTGGTACAAATCAGGTGATGTGGCTCGCATTGATGAAGACGGCTATCTGTATATGGTAGACCGCTCCACTGATATGATTGTGACGGGTGGAGAAAATGTTTATTCAAAAGAAGTTGAAGACGCCATCAGCGCATGTCCCGGTGTTGTTGAGGTCGCTGCAATTGCCGTTCCCCATCCCAACTGGGGGGAAACGGTCGCCGCGATAGTTGTTACGGCGCAAAATGCCAATCTTGATGCAAAGACGATTAACGATTTTCTGAGTGACAGGTTGGCCAAATATAAGATCCCGAAAATTTATCACTTTGTAAAAGAATTACCTCATACCCCGAGCGGTAAAGTCATGAAGTATAAGCTGCGCGAGGCTTATGGAAAACAATAAAGGATTCACAAGGAGGATTAGTTATGTCATTTGATTTTTTACTTTCCAAAGAGCAGCTCGATTTAAGGGATGAGATACGTGATTTCATTAAATGGGTACCAAAGCAAACAATTCTGGACATGGATACTGACGCCATCCAGTTCCCTAAAGATTTGCTCAAGGAAGCGGCACGTCGTAATCTCATGGGATGCCGCCATCCAAAAGAATGGGGTGGCAGAGGAATGGACTGGGTGACGGACTGTATGGTTTGTGAAGAGATAGGCACTCTCAGTTATGAGATAGCGTGCGTGTTTGGCGTGGGTGCAGATCTGGTCTGTGACGCCATTATTCTGCATGGAACAGATGAACAGAAAGAAAAATACGTAAGGCCGCTTCTCAGAGGTGAATTATTTGCCGCGGAGTGTTTAACCGAGCCCAGGGGAGGTTCGGATTTTTTCGGAGCTACAGCAACGGCTGTAGATAAAGGTGATCATTTTCTGCTCAACGGACAGAAGCGCTTTATCGTAGGCGGGGAAGGGGCGGACTATTTTCTTGTCTATGCGCGTACGGATCTGCGCCCGGAGGCCAAACCACAGCGGGCAATCACCTGCTTTATCGTCGACAAGGGGCCTGGTGTGGAAACCAAGTATCTTTACGGTCTAATGGGATGCCGTGGTGGTGGAACGGCAAGACTCCTGTTCAAAGATGCTGTGGTGCCTAAAGAAAATGTAGTCGGTCAGATAAACGGCGCCTATCCCGTTTTTAAGACGATGATGATTCCCGAAAGGCTGGGAACCGCTGCCATGACCATCGGCCCGGCTAAGGTCGCCCTGGATATTGCCACACACTACACGACTCGCCGAAAGGCTTTTGGTCGTCCGATCAACAAATTCCAAGGGGTCAGCTTTCAAGTCGCTGAAGCCGCCATGCTTCTTGATGCATCCCGTTCCATGGCCTACACGACAGCTCGTGCCGTGGATTCCGGTGTTGATCCTGACCGCGTGCGCCGTATGATCTCAGAGAGTAAAAAGTTTATTACGGAAGCCTGTCAGAAAGTTGTTCATAATTCTATGCAGGTTGTCGGCGGAATAGGTTATACAAATATCCTTCCTCTTGAGCGAATCTATCGTGACATCAGGCTTGCCTCTATATGGACGGGTACAAGTGAGGTTATGTCCATGATCGTAGCCCACGAGTGGTATAAAGAATTCAGTAAGAACAGGCCCAATGCACTGCGTAATTTTGAAGAAATAGCGCAAGAGGCTCATGCTGCCGATGAAATAATTTACGAATAGACTGCAGTTAGCATTGAAAAAGCACAAACCAGTTACATTAATGATGTTCATAAGGCGGGTGCTTAAAATTGAATACGTCACATGATTCATCGACAAAGTTAAGAGTCAATGAAATGAATTTACGTAAAAGACGCGGTTAATGACGTTCTGTTGTCACCATAAAAAATATTAATGTGAACTTTAATTTACGAGAAAGGAGAAGGCAATGTTACAAAATAATCTTTTCAAAGTAGGGGTTCTTGGTGCGTTGGTAGCTATATTATGTCTGTTTTCCAGTATGCCTGTAGCAGCTGAAACCCTGAAGTTGGGGGTAATAGCACCTCTTTCAGGGCCGGGAGCGCCTTGGGGACAGGCTATGGTTCAGGGTCCCGAGATGGCCATTGAAGATCTGGAAAAACGAGGCGGTCTGACCATTAACGGGAAAAAAGTTAAAGTGGAACTGATTCCTTACGATGATAAATATGCGGGAGCGGAAGGCAGCAAGGCCGGGAGCAGGTTGGTTTCTGTAGATAAGGTTAGATTCATTATTGGTTCCATAAGTTCGCCCAGTGTTTTAGCTTTTTTACCTATTACAGAAAAAGCCAAGGCAATTGTTTTGGGTAATTGTTTTTCACCTCAAGCCGTAAACCCCAAGCACCCGTACTACTTCCGGGCGTATGCGACATCGGTTGAGCAGGCTGAGGCTTTGTGCTCTTACGTCGTAAAAAAACACAAAGTAACAAAGGTGGCACTCATTGGCCCGAATGATGAAACAGGCCACAGTATGACGGCGGCAGCAGTCAACGAATACAAAAAACTGGGCGTGGAAATTGTCTATAACGAGTTTTATGAGAGAACTCAAAAGGATTTCTATCCTCAAATTAAAAATATTTTAGACTTGAAAGCTGATTTGATTGACACATCGGGCAGTCCCAGTGGTACTGTCGGGCTCATCGCCAAGCAGGCCCGTGAAATGGGCTACAAAGGGGAGATCGTTGCACCGGCGGCAATTGACGCTGCTATCACATCAAGCGTCGCGGGACCCTCCGCAGAAGGGATTTATACGGCGTTTGGCATTAACCTGCCAGATCCGAAATTCAATTCTTTCAAAGAGAGGTTCAAGAAAAAGTATGGCAAGGAAATGACCTATATGGGGGCCTTAGCATGGTATACTGCAGCTTTTATGATTTTCGATGCGGTACAGAAAACTCAATCCATGGATACTGATGTGGTCAAAGAAGCTATTGAAAACATGGGTGAAGTGGAAACCATTTATGGGAAAGTCTTTTGGGGAGGGATGAAGACGTACGGGATAAACCACCAGCTTATGCAGCCCATACACGTTCAGATTATCCGTAATGGTAAAGAAACAAATGAAGCTTCTTTCCCGGCACCAAAAATGTGAGACAGAACTGGACCTGTTGGAGATTCGTTGAAGAATCAAAATAATAATTTAATTTAATAAATGACACAAAGCCGGCAGCCCCGCTTGCGGGGATGCCGGCTCAAAAAAATGGCAACCGTCTTCTTACTGGAGGAAGCTTGATGGAATTGGTTTCGCAATTATCAATTAACGGCTTGACCCTTGGCCTCTCTTACGTGCTGATGGCTCTGGGGTTGACTATTATTTTTTCCATCATGGGTATCGTCAATTTTGCCCACGGTGAATTTTATATGCTTGGTGCATTCGCAATTTTTGTAACGGTTACCACACTGCACGTAAATTTTTTTCTTGGAATCCTCTGTGCGATTGTAGCTCTTGGTGTTATCGGGATTCTCACTGAACGGATTGTGTTTAGAAAATTCAATGGTCAGCATTTAAACGGGCTAGTTGCCTCTCTTGGTCTTTCCATATTGATTCAGAATGCAACTTTATTGATTTGGGGTGGTGATGACCAGGCAGTAGCTTCACCTTTTCGCGGAAAAATCGTTGAAATATGGGGTATAATCGCGTCAGTTGAAAGGCTTATGGTAGCGGGTGTATCTATTATAGCGCTTTTGCTGGTTTATTACTTCATCACCTATACCAAACTGGGGCAGGCGATGCGGGCCATGTCACAGGACAAGGAGGCAGCTGCGCTTCAAGGTATCCCTATTAACCGTATCTCCTCAATGAGTTTTGCCCTGGGCTGCATTTTGGCGGGTCTGGCAGGGGCTCTTCTGGCACCCATATATTACGTTTCTCCTTTTATCGGTGTCGGTCCGGTGCTGAAGGCTTTTGTTGTAATTGTTTTAGGCGGGTTGGGCAGTATTTTCGGTGCCGTTGTCGGAGGACTTATTTTGGGAATGATCGACAGTGTTTCGGTCTATTTTTGGGGGACATTGGGCGATTTGGTAGGTTTTGTCATTTTGATTTCTTTTATAATGTTCCGACCTAAAGGTTTATTTGGTAATGAATAAAATCACTAAAAAAATAATATTCCTCTTTGCTTTGCTTGTAGTTTTCATATTTTTTCCGCTACTGGTCGATAGTGAATCCTTTTTGTTATACCTTGCCACATATTTTCTCTTTTTCGCGGTTCTTGGGGCAGGTCTGAATTTAATAATGCTCACCGGTCATCTGTCTTTGGGGCACGCCGCATTTATGGGGATCGGGGCTTACGTGTGTGTGCTGCTCATGATGAAGTGTGGATGGAACTTTTGGCCCAGCTGGGCTGTAGCCGGCGTTGTTTCAGGGCTCTTCGCATTGATCATAGGTTGGATGACCTTACGAATCAGAGGGGTGTATTTTGCGATACTGACTTTTGCCTTCGGTGAAGTTGTTCGCATGATATTTGTAAATGTTCCCGCCTTCGGTGGAATGGACGGAATTATGGGTATTTCGTCTCCTTCACCAATCGGAATTCCCGGTTTGTTTCAAATTTCTTTTGAAGAGAAAACAGCGTTTTATTATCTGGTTTTCATATTCAGCTTGCTTTGCTTCACTATTTATTACCGCATCAAGGAATCACCAATTGGTAAAGTCCTGAAGTCGATCGAAGAGGGCGAGCTGCTGGCAGAAAGTTGTGGTATCAACACCATGCGGTATAAACTGGTTATGTTTGTTTTGGCTTCTGTCTGGGCCGGTATGGTCGGTGGCCTTTTTGCCTGCTTTTTCACTTATATCAGTCCAGGATCGTTTACCTTTGTCGAGTCTGTTGATTTAATCCTAGTTAACGTTATCGGCGGTGTGGCCAGTTTTTCAGGGCCTTTGGTGGGGGCCTTATTTCTTGTCGGCATACCGGAGATACTGCGCGGCATGAAAGAATTCCAGATGATTATCTACGCTCTTGCGATAATTTTAGTGCTTTATTTTCTCCCGGAAGGGATTGGTGGTTTTATCGAATCTAAAATGGGCAAAAACAGAGGCAACGCACCGCGCGAAACTGATTAGTCTATCATAGTCAGAACGTACTCCCTGTGAGCCGCAAATGCGGGTAAGAAACATAGAGCCAATGAACGACAGCAAGCAAAACTTTATGCTTTTTCAACTCAGTCGTACAACACCACCATTTGAGTATTTAAAGAGGTTCAGATAAATGACATTTTTAGAGGTAAGGAATCTGTCGAAGCACTTCGGCGGTGTCAAGGCGGTCAATGGATTAAGCTTTGACGTTCATAATGGAGAGATATTGGGGCTCATCGGACCCAATGGGGCGGGTAAAACAACTGTTTTTAATATGATCAGCGGCGCCTTTGCTCCCACGAGCGGTGAAATTATTTATAAAGGCAGGCAGATTGCCGGCCTGAAACCGCACAAGATCGCCAACATGAGAGTTGTAAGGACTTTTCAACAAACATCTTTATTTCCCGGGCTAACAGTACTTGAACATATGACTGTTGCCGGCCGCTTTCAATCCGGTGCCAGCATGCTGGAGACGGTTATGAACACCAGACGGGCAAGATTAAAATCCGATACCCAGACAAAAAATAATATAGAGATTCTTCGTCGCTTTGGTTTAAGTCAGTTTAAAGAAGATATGCCCTCCAGTCTGCCATACGGACATCAGAAATCTCTGGGGATAGCAATGGCGCTTGCCTCAAAGCCGTCCCTTCTTTTGCTCGATGAACCGGTAGCAGGAATGAATCCCGAAGAAACCACTAAAATGATGCAGACGATACAGGACATTAGAAATAAAGGCGTCACCGTTCTTCTGGTTGAACACGACATGAAGATGGTCATGGGGATTTGTGACCGCCTTGTTGTCATTAATTTTGGCAGCAAGCTGACGGAGGGGAATCCGGTCGAAGTGAGAAACAATCCTGAAGTTATTAAAGCATATCTGGGGAGCGAAAAAATTGATTGAACTTACTGATGTAAAAATATGCTACGGTCCGGTTGAGGCAGTCAAAGGAATATCGATGAAAGTGGACAGTGGTGTCACTGCCGCCTTGATTGGCTCTAATGGCGCCGGCAAATCTACGATTTTGAGGGCAATTTCAGGTCTCACTCCTCCATCGTCCGGTGAGATTTATTTCAACGGCGAGCGTATCGACAAATTGAAAACACAACAGATAGTCGGATTGGGTATTGCACATTGTCCTGAAGGGAGAAGAGTTTTTCCACGAATGACGGTGATGGAAAATTTAAATATGGGTGCCTATCATTTAAGGAACAAAAAAAAGGCCGCACGCATTCGCGAAGATATATTGGAGTGGTTTCCGATTTTGAGAAATAGAAGTTCACAGGATGCCGGTACGCTCAGTGGAGGAGAGCAACAGATGCTGGCCATCGGGCGCACATTGATGTCGAATCCCAAATTAATTTTACTTGATGAGCCGTCTTTGGGATTGTCGCCTTTGATGGTTCAGGAAATCGCTAAAATAATAGAGACCATAAAACAGAGGAACATAGGCATAATTCTTGTCGAACAAAATGCGAACATGGCATTGGATCTGTCCAGTGTTGCTTTTGTATTGTCTACGGGAAGGATAGTGCTAAGTGGAGCAGCGAAGGATTTAAAAAATGATGAAAAGGTAAAACGCGCATATTTGGGCGGATAACCCTTACTATTTCTCATTGTGATGTGTATATGATGAACATCGTTAGGATCCATGTCAACTTGACGTAACGCGTACGGGGCGGTAGCGGCATTTCGTTTTTTCAGACCATGATTCTGGTGAATACTGGCGGCTGCTAGAAATCTCCTTTGCACCGCTCAAGGCTGCGTTACAGGTCAATACATTAAATCCCAAGTTTGACAGCAGAAAAAATAATATTCAGTTAAAATAGCAAGTTACAGACACACTTCAGGCTTGTGCCACTACATTTTCACTTTTTGTAATGCGAAGGAGCTTGGGCGGTGGTTTGAGTCCGATGGC
>Ga0255342_1002248_pt1 | contig 24589 bp, 22 predicted proteins | sample wastewater_treat_3_FD_192416 | JGI IMG/M metagenome (GOLD analysis project Ga0255342, IMG submission 192416) | Wastewater microbial communities from Lulu Island WWTP, Vancouver, Canada - plant14 | ecosystem: Engineered > WWTP > Wastewater > Unclassified | place: Canada: Vancouver, British...
CTTTTTAGTCATGGCTTTGCTGCAATTGAAGCTGATTTGTCACAGGTGATCGCCCATCAAAAAGGCTCAAGGAAAGACCAGCAAAAGCGAAGTTTTGATTATCTGAAGGCAAATCAGGATGCTTTGACCGACCTGAACAAAAGAGGTTTGGGCAAGCCTGACTTTTGTACTATGGGAGTGATGGAAGGCAATGTTGACAAGCTTGTTGCGCAAAGGATGAAAGGAAAGGGCCGTTCATGGAGAATAATAGGAGCGCAGAATTTACTAGCCATCCTGAGATATAGAGAACTGATCAAAACGGAAGCTTTTGCCTTTTTGGAAATGCCCAAAACCGAGCCAAAAAGCAGGTGGAAATATCAGCGCTACAAAGCTCCTGACTGGATGCCGGGATCGGTTTCAGTGCCCTTGTTTTCATCGACTCATGCTTCAGATTCCTGGTTACAATTACTCAAAAGCAAAGTCAAAGACAAGCTCTCTATCACTGGATTTTTCTAGTGTCTATCGAAAAGTGAAACGGAACCGCCATTTTTGCGCCATTAGTGTTTCAGTTTCAAATTTCCCTATCTTGAAAAGTACATACAAAAAGAGAGAGTTCCTGTCATAATTGGATTTGCCTAAAAAACAACACGGAGGAACTCTCAAATGACAGAACAAACTGTCCAAATAATTTTAACGCTGAAAGTCAAAGAGAACGACCTGAGCTTTGAACGCCCAATCGATATCAGCAATCTGGAAAAGGATATCAGTTCATTCAGCCAGGAGATTGGCTCTCAGATCCTGTCCATGATGCTGAAATTGCTGGATGATATGCTCCGCGATATCGTGCCCGACGACTGGAAAAACGTCGGCACAGAGAAAAGAAGCGTCCTGTTTGAATGCGGTTATATTCACTTCAAACGCAGGGTCTATCAGGACGCAGAAGGAGTCAGACACAAGCCACTGGATGAACTGCTGGAACTGGAGCCCTGGCAACGCAGCAGCCGAGCACTAGAAGAGATGAGCAGCGCACTGGCAGCAACAAACAGCTACAGGAAGGCTTCAACCCTGCTTTCCTGGTTGGTCAAGGCGGCAATCAGTCCCAGCACCACAGGAAGATACCTGAGAAAAACAGGACAAAGAATACAGGAACAGGAAGGCATGGCACTCGAAGGTGAAGAACAGGGCAAGGTCGAAACAGAAGTGCTGTATGCTGAGGCAGACGGCGTGTATATCAATCTGCAGGGAGAAGAAAAGAAAAGGGCAGAAGTCAAAGTGGGTATCATCTATACGGGCAAGGAAGCTATTGGAAAAGGTCGAAATCGCTGTATAAACAAGATATGCATTACTCAATTAGGTGGCAGCATAGGTCTCCACAGGCAAACCCTGCTTCATATCCATATCCACCAGACCGGTGAAGTGTTTCCCGTCCCATTCATTTCCACTGCTAACTTCCAGCCCTGTGATCAAATTGCTCTCCGCGTTCATGCTCACATGTGTTTTGTAACCATAGAAATAATTCGTCCTTACTTCCTCTTTCCCCTTTGGTGTCTGTACTTTTTGACTATGTTTGACACCCCATCCGGCGTCCGGATCCTCAGGCTCGTCCGGGTCATCTTTATCCGTATTGACATTGGCTTCACTGTGTACGCTGTCGATGATCTGGATCGCACCAAAGCTTACACCGTGCTTGCGGGCTGTTTCGACGATCTCTGCCAGCATCTCTTCGAATACTTTCAGCTTCCCTCGTCTCCGTATTCGCTCCCTGTACACGCTCAGGGTGGAGTGATCCGGCGCTTTCTGATCAATTGCCAGGCCCACAAACCATTTGGCTGGCAGGTTCTCATTGAGATAAACCTCCGTTTGTCTTTCGGAGAGATCGTACAGGTAACTGATCAGCAGACATCTCAGCAAGAGTGCCGGGTCATAGGCTGGTCTTCCTGACAGTCCTTCGCCCTTATAGAGTTTGGTCAGCTTTTTGGTGTAAAAAGTCCAGTTGATCAAGGCATCGGGTTTACGCAGAAAGTGGTTTTCGGGTACGATCTGATTGTAAAGGAATTCTCCAAAGAAGGAGTCCTGGTCTGTCTGGATGTATCGTGGGTTTGCCATCTGAACTATTTGCCTTTCGTGTGTGGTGTGTATTAATTAAACTATGGATCTTTAACATTTGGAAGGATTTTGCACTTGTTTTTCAATAGGCTCTTTCTAAAATTAATTTGCGTGATTTAACCCTTGGGTCTATAATAGTTCCAAATTTCTATTATTGGAGCCTTATATAAATGTCAGACAACGACGCCGTTAAGTTACAGGAGAATAATCAGGAGCAAGAACAAGAAGTTACAATGGAAGACCTTATGGGTGAATATTTCGATGCTGAAGGTGTGAGCATCGATATTCCCACCGCCGGTGAAATCCGTGACGGAATCATCGCCAGTCTTTCAGATAACCAGATTTTGGTTAGTATTGGAGCTAAATCGGAAGGGATCATTGCCGGAAAAGAATTTGATGCTATTCCCAAAGATATCCTTGCCACCTTCGAAGAGGGAAAAGCAATCCCGGTTTATGTCATTACTCCGGAAGATCATGAGGGCAACCTGATCCTCTCTTTCGTTCGTGCCGTAGAAGAACAAAGCTGGTTGGAAGCAGAAGATTTGCTCAAATCCACAGAAAGCTTTGAATCTACCGTGGCAGGTTATAACAAAGGCGGCCTAATCGTTCCGCTTTCCTCTATCCGTGGTTTTATTCCCGCCTCTCAACTCGGGTTGAGTCGCCGCCTTGGTATCACCGGTGGCACTCCGGAAGAAAAATTCAAAGGTTTTGTTGGAGAAATCATCCAGGTTTGTGTTATTGAAGTCGATCGTCAACGTCAGCGTCTGATCCTCAGCGAACGCGCTGCCAGCACTGAAACCCGCGATCAGATCCGTGATAAGATCCTCGAAGAGCTCAATGTGGGTGATGTTCGCAGAGGACGTGTAACCAGCATGGCTGATTTTGGGGCATTCGTCAACATCGGTGGAATGGATGGACTCATCCACCTGAGCGAACTTTCCTGGGATCGTCTCGAGCATCCAAGCGAAATGCTCAAAGTTGGGGATGAAATCGAAGTCAAGGTCATCAGTATCGACCGAGAACGTCGCCGAATCGGACTCTCTCGTCGGGAGATGTTGGAAAACCCCTGGCGCCAGTATGTCAAAGGTCTCAAAAAAGGTCAACTGGTTGAAGGTGAAATCACACGTCTGACCAGCTTTGGAGCTTTTGTCAAACTAAATTTACCTGGAGATCTTGAAGGTCTCATCCATATCTCCGAACTATCCGAGGATCGTATCGACCATCCGAAACAGGTCGTCAAACCTGGTGAGGTGGTCACTCTGCGTATCATCAACATTGACGAACAAGAACAGCGAATCGGTCTTAGCCGTCGTCGCGTGGATTCTCCCGCCTATGCTGATATGGACTGGAAGTCTCTCGTTGCAAGCTATAATCTCACTGCTACCGGCGATGGTGAAACCATTGGGGACTTTGTTGAAGAAAGTAACGAATTAGGCACTGATATGCTCAAAGAAGAACCTGTCGAAAAAGCAGAAGAGACCCCTGCTGAGGAAGTCAACGAAACCGTAACTCCCGATGAAGCAGTTGAGGAAGAGGTCGTTGAAGATACCGCTGAAGACGCTGACAAAGAGTAAAAAAAAACTAAGAAACAAATCTGCGTCGGAGTGCTTCATTACTCCGACGCATTTTTAATGCCATGAAATATTTTATCGATGCCCATCAAGACCTTGCCTATAATATTCTCTCTTTTAACCGCGATTACCAACTTTCGGTTTATGAGACGCGGGCATTTGAAAAAGTAAATCCGGTCAATGGACTCACCAGCCAAAGCCTTTTAGGCTGGCCACAATATAACCAAGGTCACATAGCCTTGGTGATTGGAACCCTTTTTGCCGCGCCAGCTCGGCGCGAACCTGTGCTCCACCCAAATCTCGCCTTTTACCACACTCCTGAAGAGGCAAACAAGCTTTATTGGCGGCAGCTTAAGCTTTATCATCAGTTGGCTGAAGAAAAACCTCAGGTTTACCGACTCATTGGCGACAAAACACAGTTGCGCGCGCATCTGACTGAATGGCAAAGCTTGCCTGATAACCCAGACCCTGAAGAATATCTTCCCATCGGCATCATCCCCAGCATGGAAGGCGCGGAAGGCATCACCGACTTCGACGAACTGCCGGAGTGGTGGAATGCCGGTCTGCGCGCGATTGGTCTCGCCTGGGCTGGCAACCAGTTTTGCGGCGGCACGCATGAACCTGGCGGTCTTACTCCCCTGGGTAGAGACTTATTGGAAAAAATGGCAGAGGTCGGCTTCGTTCTCGACCTTGCCCACATGGATGAACCAGCCGCCTTCGAATGCTTAGACCGTTATCAAGGAAAGATCATCGCCAGCCATGCCAACGCCGCCTCGCTCGTCAAAGGCTACAACAGCAACCGTCTGCTGAGCGATGAACTCATCAAAGCTCTAGCCACGAGGGATGGTGTTATCGGTGTTGTCCCCCTGAATGGTTTCCTGAATAGGGACTGGGTTAAAGACGGAGGACGTCAAGCCGTTTCCATGCGGCTCCTGGCTGATCAGATTGACTACATATGCCAACTGACCGGTTCAACCAGGCACGTTGGTTTTGGAACTGACTTTGATGGTGGGATTGGACTGGAACATGTCCCCTATGAACTCGATTCAATCGCCGATTTGGCTAAAATCCACCCCTTATTACGTGATTATGGCTACAATCATGCAGAATTAGAAGCATTTAACGCCGGAAACTTCCTGAGAGTGTTAGAATCTATCTTGCCGGAGTAAAGCATGAAACTAAGTGATCGAAACGTACTGATTGACCCATGTAATAACATCGAAAACAATAACAACCATCAAGGTTTCCTTAAGAATCATGTTCGTTCTGGCCTAACAACTTTATTAATTGGGTTAATTGCTCTAATTATCGGCTTAAGACCTGATCTTTTTGGACTTGACCGGGGTTTATATATCGGCTTCTCGCAAATAATCCTGATTCTTTTCGGCATTGGATTGCTCACTCTGGGTGCCACCAACACTTTGCGCGCCTTTTGGGGCTGTCAGGAGAAAACCTTGCTAGTGGACATTGGCACCCGCACCATTATGACCGGCTATGTTATTTGTGTTTTCACTGCCCTGGCTGACGCCTTTGGATTTGGCACCAATCCTCCCCCCGAAGTCTTGCTGGGCACACTCCAGAGCCGTGGTGTCATCATCGGAATGGTCGTCATTTGTGTTGGATTGTTTATGATGCTGCGTTTCCAGATCCCTCAGACCACTGACCAGATAGAGGATACTACTCCAACAGGTGAATAAAACTTGAATAGTGCTGACTTAATTCGGACTAGCCTTCCCAATGGCTTGAAAATCCTCATCAAACCAATTTTTAACGCGCCTATCGTCAGCAGTTGGCTTTGGTATGATGTCGGTTCCAGAAACGAGATCCCTGGTAAAACTGGTCTGAGCCACTGGGTTGAGCACATGCAGTTCAAGGGCACAAAACGCTATACAGGCAGTGAGATGGAAAAAGCCATTGCCCGCACGGGTGGTTATACCAATGCTTTTACCAGCCCCGATTGGACTGCCTATTTCCAGAGGCTGCCAGCTCAGGCGCTTGAAATGACCCTTGCCTTTGAAGCTTCGCGCATGCACGAAGCGCAATATACCTCAGAAGAAGTGGAATTGGAACGGACCGTCATCCTCTCCGAGCGCGAAGGCAACGAGAATGACCCCCAGTTCCTTTTGGGCGAGCAGGTGCAAAAAGCTGCTTACCAACAACACCCCTACCGCACAGAAGTGCTTGGCGAGACCAAAGATCTGCTAAAGATCACTCATGATGACCTTTTTGGGCACTATCGCAATTATTATCAACCCAATAACGCCACCCTATGCCTGGCAGGTGCTATCGATCCAGACCTCGCCATCGCTCTCATTGGGCAGCTTTTTGGTGATATTCAGGCAAAATCTATCGACAGACAGATCCCTGAACCGGAAGATTCACTCGATCAGGCAGATCTGGTTGAGGTAGATGGTCCTGAAGACGCCAACTTCATTCAGGTTGCCTGGCGCAGCCCAAAGGCTACTGACCCCGACTTCTTTGCTTACACGCTCATCGAAAGCATCCTTAGCGGTCCCAGTACGCTCAATATGTTTGGCTCCGGTGGAATCGGCAACCGAACCAGCCTGCTCTATCAACATCTGGTAGAAAATCAAATCGCTGCCTCAGTTAACGGATCCCTGACCGCCACAATCGACCCAGCCACATACACGCTTTACGTCACCTGTCGGCCAGATCATCAGCCTGAAGAAGTCCTTTCCGAGATCGATAAAACAATTGATATTATCCTCCAGACAAAAGTAGATTCTTCCTCATTGAATCGAGCTCTGAAACAAGCCAAAGCCAGCTTTGCCTATGGCAGCGATAACATCACCAACCAGGCATTTTGGATGGGCTATTCCGAAAGTTTTGCCAATTACAACTGGTTTTGCGATTATGTTGAACGCCTTGCCCAGGTTAATGCTGAGGATGTCCTACGAGTTGCCCAAAAATATCTGAAGCCAGAAAACAGGGTTATTGGAATTTATCGGGGGCAAAATGCCTGAGCTAACTTATAACCCAGCCAGTCTCCCTGGAAAAGAAAACATCTTAAGGCAAAGCTTTGAAAATGGCTCCACGCTTCTGGCTTATCCAAATTTGACCAGCCCAGCTGTCTTTTTTCGGGGTTACCTGCCAGCTGGAAGTGTTTCTGACCCCCAGGGTAAAGAAGGTCTGGCAAATTTTAACGCCGCCATGCTTTCGACCGCCACGCAAAATCACGACTTCCAAAGCCTCCATTACAAGATAGAAAGTTGCGGCGCTTCCCTCTCGATCAGTTCAGGAAGCCTCTCAACGCTCTTTGGTGGGCAATGCCTAAAAGAAGACCTCCCCGAGATCTTCAACCTGTTACTGGAAATGCTTTCAATGCCTGCCTATCCGCAGAAACATTTTGAGCGTATCAAACAACAATTACTGACTGTCATTCGCATCCATGCGCAAAACACAGAAGAAATGTCGTCTCAGGCTTTTGATCGGCTCTATTATCGAGACCATCCATACGCCATTCCTGAAATCGGTTATGCGGAGAGCCTCGGGCGCATCACGCTTGACGACCTTTTTGAGTATCATCAGCAATATTTTGGTGCAAAAGGTCTGGTCATGGCAATTTCGGGTGGAGTTAAGCCTGAAAATGCCAGTCAGCTTTTCCATGAAACTTTTTTAAATTGGCAAACGCCAAACCAAACCACACAGAAAGAATTACCAGAATTCACGCCGCCTGATCAAGCCCAGTATGAGCACATCGCCATCCCCGGCAAATCCCAAAGCGACCTGATCATCGGCACGCAGGCCCCCGCCCCCATGACACCTGCCTACCAGAACTGCGTCCTGGGAAACAGCATTCTGGGGCAATTTGGCATGATGGGGCGCATTGGCGAGGTTGTTCGCGAACAAAACGGCCTGGCCTATTACGCGGGCAGCACGCTCGAAACCGGTTTGGGCCCGACCTGCTGGAAAGTTTATGCGGGCGTGAACCCCGACAACCTAGAGAAAGCTATTGAAAAGATCAAGGAAGAATTGCGCCGCTTCACCAACGAAGCTGTTACGAGCGAAGAGCTTGCCGACGTCAGGAGTCAGGCTCTGGGTCGCCTGCCCCTGTCCTTTGAGACTAATGCTGGCATCGTGCGCTATCTCCTCAGCCTTGAGCGTTACCAGCTTGACCTGGATTATCTCAAAACGCTCCCAGAGCTGCTTGCAGGGATCAGCGCGGAAGATATCCAAAAAAGCGCTCTGACCTATTGGGATCTGGACAAACTGATCATCGCTTCAGCAGGGAGGAAATTATGATCAAAACTGGAATAGACCTTATCCGCACTAACCGCCTGGCAGAAGTAGACCCTGCCATTCGCCAACGCTTTATCAAACGGGTTTTCACTCCAACCGAACAGGAACAGTCAAGAGATGATCTTGAAAGCTTAAGCGGAATTTTTGCCGCCAAGGAAGCGGTCTCCAAGGTCTTAGGCACAGGCATCGGCAAGGTTAGCTGGCAGGACATCGAAATTATTCACGCCCCCAGCGGCGAACCTCTGGTGCATTTGCACGGCGAAGCCAATGCGGTTGCCGCGCAAAAAGGCTTGCGACATTGGAGCGTTTCCATCACCCATGATGGCGGGCTGGCTGCTGCGGTGGCTGTCGCGATTGGAGACCTTTCGTGAAAATCCTCGGGCTGAGCGATGTTGAAGTCCCAGCCGTTTACAGCAGTCGCATTCGGGAGCGCTTCGGTGACATTGATATTGTTGTATCCTGCGGGGATCTGCCCGCCGCCTATCTCGAATTTGCAGTTAGTATGCTCGATATTCCCCTTTATTTTGTCCAGGGAAATCACGTGTACAGTATCGAAAACAAGGCTGGAACCATCCAAACCCACCCTGATGGTGCCGTTAACCTGCACCAGAAAGTTTATTACGATCGCAAACACGACCTGATCTTTGCGGGGATTGAAGGCTCTCTTAAGTACAATAAAGCTGCCTACCAGTATTCACAAAGAAGAATGTGGTGGATGATCTTGAAAATGGTTCCACGTTTCCTGATCAACAAGATCCTTTACGGGCGTTACCTGGATATCTTTGTGACCCACGCGCCAGCGACAGACTTGCATGACTGCAACGACTACGCGCACAAAGGTGTGGACGCTTTCCGTTGGCTGATCGACACCTTCAAGCCTCGCTACCACCTGCACGGTCATGTACACCGCTACAATCCTCTTTCCCCTCGTGAAACCCAATATAAGCAGACAAAGGTGGTCAATGTCTATGGCTACCGAGAGATAAATTTATAGTTACTTGTTTTTATACAGATTGGTTTGCTGGAAAGTAGTAAATTACCATTCCAACGCAAACAATGGCACCAGCATCTCGTCTACATGCAATCCTCCGTGCCTGCCTTTCATTGTGTTTGGCCGTTCGGGCCACCACAGATAAGCATCTTCCAAAGGAATCGCTATCAAATCGCCCAATCGGTTTAGAAGATCGGGGTGATCCGGGCCAATTCCCAGCAAGCGCAAATCCAACGCCTGTTGACCCGTGATAATGGCAAACTTCCCAGGCCATGCTGACTCAAAGTAAGCTCTCACTTCGGTTTCCTTACCCAACTTTAAAAACAGGAAAGGAAATCGACCTTCACAGGTAGGTGGAATTTGCAAAAGATTCATCAAGCCTGGATGATGCGAAAGATCATATTCGGGATGATCAGGCGTTTCGATCGAGCCATGATCCGCCGTCACCAAAATCAATGTTTTCTTTTTGACCGAAGGTGACAAACCCTGTACAAACAATCGGAAGAAGGCATTTGAAAAATCGTAAAACTGTTCCGTCGTGCGATCATTATAGGTGCCATAGCGGTGCATCAATGTATCAACATCGCTCCAATAAGCATACAAAAATCGCCGCCGCTTGCTTTCGCTATTAAGCAGATCGCGCATGTTCAGGAGAAGATCGCTCTCCACCGAGAAGGCGTGCAGCTGGCTACCTGGCAAATGCATCTGTGACAAGCCGGAATTAGCGATTGAACCTGGCAGGAATGCGTGGCTTTCCACACCCTGCTTGCCAAACAGCTGACCAAGAGGTATCTGATTCATGAATTCCGTAGGAACAAAACCTGCTTTGAAGAGGCTGCCAATATCACCTCTGTAAGTGATTGGTGAATGCAAAATGTTATTGATCACCATGCCCAGTTGCTTGTACCACATATCATAGCCAATTACACCATGGGTATTCGGGCAGGTGGCAGTCCAAATCGTAGTTAAAGCTGAAGCCGTCGTGCTGGGCGTGATGCTGGTAAGGGGAATAAGTTTATGATTTTCAAGTGCCTGCTTCCAAAGTGGCGCTCTTCCCCCTGTGATCAATCGTACTAATTGTTTATAGCCCAGGGCATCTACCAACAATACCACCACATTCTGATAGCGTTCCTTAAAATGGGCAAGTATGGCGGGATCAAACTTTGGCGAAGGCATATCTTTCACACCCAGCCAATGAGCGACGCTTGGCGTCAGGTTCGCCAGCCCAAAACCGTCATAACTCGGTAAAACGAATTCATTTTCACCAATGTAATTGCTTAGCTCATCATTTTTCAGCATTTTCTCAAGGTGTTGATCCAGAATTGGCATATTAATCTCCCATCTTCAGGCAGGCTTCAACGCTCAGCCAAAACAAATTCTCCCGTATATCGCTTCGGTCGGTCCAGGCACGATTATCCCACTGTTTTGCAACGACCGCATCACCTGCATAGAGGTATTGGGCGTAATTAACCCCGCGGAATTTTGCCACCGCTGCCAGAGAGGCTACTTCCATCTCGACAGCCAGACAACCTTTTGCCAGGTAGGCAGCTGCTTTGCGTTCAGTCTCGCGGTAAACCGCGTCTGTCGTCCAGGTCTTGGTGCGCAGATAATCGACACCATGCTCCTTCAAAGTATCTTCAAGGATCCAAAGCGATTTTTCATCAATCTCAACCTCCGCGGATGGGGGCAGGTAATGATAGGATGTCCCTTCTTCACGAAACGCGGAAGTTGGCAGCAAGATATGTCCACAGGCGATCTCGTGATCCAAAACGCCGCATCCACCGCAGGCGACAACATGCCTGGCACCCAGGGCAACCCCCACTTCCATCTGCATGACTGCCAGCGGCGCGCCTACGCCCACCTGAGTGATCGCGATGCGTTGACCTTCAACCTCGATCTCATAGAAGGGGAAAGGTTTAACTTCAGACCTGATCGAATGGAGTTCTTTTCCGTCGTATTCCTGGACAACTTTCTCGATCACCTCTCTGAAAAAACACAAAACCAAATGTCTGGGAAAATCGATCTCCAGACCCTCATGATTTGGGCGCAGAATTGCCTCGCTGAAAGGGTCAAAATCCAGAATTGGGAACTGCCTGGCAAGAAATTCAGGGTTCATAAATCGATCCATTCAATCTCATCGTAATTTGAAAAGCGTTTTTTCATTGCTTCGATTGCCTGAGGATTGCTGTCACACAAAATAAAGCGTCTTCTTATGTTCAGACAAGCCTGCCCGGTCGTCCCACTGCCAGCAAAAAAATCCAGCACCAGATCATCCTCATCCGAAGAGGCACAGATTATTCTTTCCAGGATCCCAATCGGTTTTTGCGTCGGATAACCAGTTTTTTCCTTGCTGTTGGTACCAACGATCGTATGCCACCAGGTGTCCGTTGGCAGTTTGCCTTTAGCAGCCTTCTCGGGCCCCACCAAACCTGGAGCCATATACGGAATTCGGTCGATATCCTCGAGATTGAACTTGTGTTGCCCGGCGGTTTTGGCGTAATAATAGATGTTATCGTGTTTGGCTGGCCAGCGGTTCCTTGGACGCCCGCCAAAATCATAAGCCCAGATGATCTCGTTCAGGAAGTTCTCCCGCCCAAAAATTTCATCCAGCATAATTTTGCAATAATGCGCTTCGCGATAGTCAATGTGAAAATACAGACTTCCATCGTCTTTCAATATCCGATGAGCCTGTTCAAGGCGAGGACGAATAAAAGCCTCAAAATCGTGAAAGGAATCCTGATAATCCCCTACTCCCAGCACCTCAGTCATATACGCCTTGCCGCCAAAGCCGATGCGATCGCCTTGTCCATCTTCCGTTCGCACGGTGCGTAGCCGTTTGCGCGCCTGCACCCTGCCGGTATTGAAAGGCGGATCGATGTAGATCAGGTCCACACTTGCCTCTGGCATGGATTCAAGCAGTTTCAGGTTATCCCCAAAATAGATCTTATTCGTCATAGACTCGATTTTAACATGACCCAGGATAAAAAAGCGACTGCCAAAGCAAAGCCAGTGATACGCAATGGCTCAGTCTAATTTCGACGTGCAATGCGGGCAGCGGCTGGCTTCGATATGGATATCGCTTTTGCAGAACGGGCAGACCTTGCCTGTCGGTTCTTTAGCAACTTCTTCTTTCTTGCCCAGATCCCGCAGCTTGTTCATGCCCTTCACCAAAAGAAAAACAAATAAAGCAACGATCAGGAAGTTGATGATCGTCATTAAAAATGCGCCATATGCAAGAACGACCGCGCCTTGCTCGCGGGCAGCCGCCAAGGAGGTCCCGTCAGGGATACTAACAGCCGCCTTGTTCAGCTGGATATACAGATCAGTAGAATTGACCTTGCCCAAAGCCATGCCGATTGGCGGCATAATGACATCCGCGACCAGAGAGTTGATAATTGCGCCAAAAGCGCCAGCAATGATGACGCCAACCGCTAGGTCAATTGCGTTTCCCCTTTGAATAAATTCCTTAAATTCTTTGATTATTTTCTTCATATGACCTCATTTCCACTGACATTATAGCTAAGCGAGCTATTTAAAGACAAAGAAAATCATTCTGTTGGGCTTTTTTGCGGTTTTCATGATCAATTAGGCTTGACAAAAAAAGAAACATTTCCTGATAAGGTATAATTATGGTAACGCAAATTAGACCGAGAGAAGGGAAATCATGGACGACGATCTCAATCAAAAAGCCGATGAACTTGCTGATAATGTAGAAGATGCTGCCACCAACACCTGGGAGCAGGTCGAAGAAACTGGTCGGAATATTGTTGATGCAGTAGAAAACACGACCGAAAACGTTTGGGAAACTGTTGAAGACAGCCACGATGAGGCTGGAGATTTTGTCGCTGAGGGTGCCGAAACTGTTCAGGGCACCTGGAGCGAAATCGAAGAGGTAAAAATGGATCAAAACGATGAATTTATGCAAGTCTCAGCTGAAAGCTGGAGTGCCGAAGAACAACCCACCCCTGTGAGCTATTCCCAGGGTGAAACCAATCGCTGGGGCAGCCCCGTCCCACCGCAAGAGACCTATCAGGCTCCTGAAACGCCCGTCGGACAATCAATTCCACGGGAAGAGTATCGCAGCGTCAACACTGGACAGGTCGTTACGCCGCAGGAGAAGAAGGACTTTCCGGTCTGGGCGATCGTACTGATCATCCTGCTGGTCTTGTGCCTTTGTGTCATATTGCCAGTTGTGTTAATCCTTGGTGGTGGCATTGCCCTATTCCGAAACATCTTGGAAAATACGAGCATCTTGCTTCCTTACTTATTCATGTAGCATTTGAGCAAACAATAAAAACAAGCAAAAGCTGGTGATTGCCAGCTTTTGTTTGTTTTCAAGAAATCAAGATCAACCCTATCATCTTGAGACTGAAATAAGAAAGATCTGGTGGGGTTTCGACATTTTCAGATGAATTTTGTTAGAAACCTTTACGGCTACTCAATTATTGAGTATAATCAAATAAAAAGGAGTAACTATGAAACTAAAACATATTTTTCTAATTTTTTTTTGTTTGACACTGGCAGCTTGTCAAAGCTCGACCATAACTACCGAAGTAAGCCCTGGAGATCTTGTCGATGACCAGAGTGTTTCAGAAGAACAGGTAGATTTGTATGTTTTCGCGGCGGCGTCGATGACTGAGACGATGACTGAAATCGCAGAACTCTACAAAGCCCAGAATCCTAATGTGAATGTGATCTTTACTTTTGATTCATCAGGCACATTGAAAACCCAAATTCAAGAAGGCGCGGTTGCGGATATCTTCATTTCTGCCGCTCAAAAGCAAATGAACCAACTTGAGGTTGGGAACGAAGCAAATACGGAAGGGTTGGATTTCGTAAAATCAGAAACCCGAATCAATTTAGTGGAAAATAAGGTTGTTCTTGTGGTACCAGCAAGAAATCCTGCTGGAGTAAGCGTTTTTGCGGATATGACCAAAGAAGATGTCAAGAAGATCGCGCTGGGAAACCAGGATGTACCCGTCGGACAATATTCGGAAGAACTGCTTAAGAATCTGGGTATCTGGGAAGAAATCCAGCCTAAGATCACTTTTGGATCAAATGTAAAAGAGGTTACGACCTGGGTCTCTTCTGGAAGTGTTGATTGCGGTATCGTGTACAGTACGGATGCATTTTCTGCAGGGCTTGAGGTCGTTGATACTGCAACGAATGAATTAATTAAGACCCCTATCATTTATCCAGCAGCGGTTTTAAAAACGAGTTCCCACCCTGAAATCGCTTTGGATTTCTTATCATTCTTACATTCTGATGAAGCCAAAACAATTCTCCAGAAGGTAGGGTTTGCTATTCCATAAATTGGATTATCATTTAGGGAGAGTGAAATAAGAAATCACTCTCCCAAATCTGTTCAGAGGTTGAACTATGGATTGGTTTCCACTCTGGAATTCATTACGAGTGGCTGCAATTAGCACAGTAATCATTTTTTTACTGGGAATTCTTTTTGCATGGAAGATTGCAAAATTACCCAAGGTTATCAAGGCAACGATAGATGTTATCCTGACCCTACCTTTGGTCTTGCCACCCACTGTTGTTGGGTACTTCTTGTTGAAATCGCTCAGCCCAAATTCTGTCTTGGGAGGTTTTCTTTTAGAAACATTTGAAGTGCGCATCATCATGCAATGGTACGCTGCCATTTTTTCTTCAGTGATCGTTGCCTTTCCCTTAATGTATAGAACAGCCCGTGGAGCTTTTGAAAGTTTCGACCCAGATCTGCGCTCAGCAGGACAGACCTTGGGACTATCGAATATAAAGATATTTTGGATAATCGTGATGCCAACCTGCAAACAGGGCATCATCGCAGGTACTGTTTTGGCATTCGCGCGGGCGCTGGGAGAATACGGCGCAACGAGCATGGTCGCTGGCTACACTCCCAAACAGACAGCAACGATTTCGACAACCGTTTATCAGCTTTGGCGAATTGGAGACGATGCCTTAGCCTTAAGGTGGGTTTTGATCAACCTGGCAATTAGTGCTGTCTTTTTGATAATTATCAACACCGTGGAAAAACGCACCAAGCAAACCACAGTTCAACAATCACAGGTATTTACCAATGCTATCCGTTAATATACGAAAGAAACTTCACAATTTCGATCTGGATGTTAACCTGGAAATCCAATCCCAGGAAACGCTTGGATTATTGGGAGCCAGCGGCAGCGGAAAAAGCATGACTCTTAAATGTATTGCCGGCATTGAAAAACCAGATGAAGGCTATATCGAGTTGGACGGTTTGGTGTTGTTCGATTCGAAGAAGAAGTACTTTTTACCTCCACAAAAGAGAAGAGTTGGATATTTATTCCAACAATACGCTTTGTTTCCAACGATGACAGTCGAACAAAACCTCCTATCAGCAGTTTTACCTGGAGACAAAAAACGACAAAGAGAATTGGTAGCCCAATATATTGATTCGATGAAACTGCATGGACTGGAAGGTAAGAAGCCAGACCACCTTTCAGGAGGTCAAAAACAGAGGGTTGCACTTTCGAGAATATTGATCAACAAACCTCAGATCCTGCTTTTGGATGAACCATTTTCTGCTCTCGACGAATACTTGAAATGGCAATTACAACTTGAGCTCAAAAACGTTTTTGACGAATGGAACGGAACGATCCTGATGGTTTCCCACAATCGGGACGATGTCTTTTATCTATGCAACGCGGTAAGTCTGATGGATCATGGAAAAAATGAACCAACACAAAAGACAACCTCCTTGATCCATTCACCTGTCACACTTGCGGGTGCCATGTTGATCGGATGTCAAAACATATCCCGAATCAAATGGATAAACCAAGATAAGGGTATTTTTTATACAATGGACTGGGGTTTCGAACTTCACACAGAAGATAACAGGGATGCCTATCGGTATTGTGGAATCTTTAGTGACAAAGTTGTACCAATAACAGAGCATCAACAAAACTCACGAGATGACCGAAATATTCGCAATGTATATTCCGTGAATAACATACAGATCTTCGATAATTTTCCCCGCCCTGTTTTGGTTTGTAGCAAGGATCCAAACGCAACAGGACGAGCATTGCTTAGCATCCAGACAGATAGGGATACTTTGCAGGCCTGGCTGGGAACCTCAGAAAGATTGATCCAAATTCCCCAGGGATCTTTGTTAATGTTGAAGTAAAAATTCCATCAGCTAACTTTCTGCTTTTCACAATTAAACAATGACTTGCTTTCAAAGAACAGCATTCCACAAAAGATACCTCTTACCTGAAACTGCCTGGTAAGTGTACTTTTTCTCGCGCTTGTCTTTCTGTTCGACGATGGGAAGATATTTCCATGTTAAAATGTAAGATTGCGAGGAATTATGTGGTTTAAACGAAACGAACAGGGAACTTATCTCATCGTCGGCTTAGGCAATCCAGGTGCTGAATATCGTCTCACGCGCCATAATTTCGGCTTCATGGTGCTTGACGCCCTTGCCGAACATTGGTCTGTTCAGCTCAAGAAGATCAAGTTCCAGGCAGTCTATGTTGAAGACCGCTTCAAGGGGAACAAGGTCGTCCTCGCCAAACCGCTGACCTTCATGAACGAATCCGGGCGCTCCGTCGCGCCACTCATGCGCTATTTCAAGGTTCCAAGCGAAAACATGCTCGTCATCCATGACGATCTCGACCTGCCGCTTGGCACCCTGCGCATCCGCCCTTCCGGCAGTTCCGGCGGGCAGCGCGGCATCGAGTCGATCACGAAGCTGCTTGGAGCCCAGGAATTTCCCCGCATGCGTCTGGGCATCAGCCGCCCGCCTGGACAGATGGAGCCTAAAGATTACGTGCTCAAGAAGTTTCTGCCCAACGAGGAAGAATTGAAAAAGATCGTCCTGCGCCAGGCAATTGAAGCGATCGAGTGCTTCATTAAAGACGGATTAACGAGCGCGATGAACAGGTACAATGGTGAAGTCGCATGATCAACAGCTAAGCTCGATCATACAGAGCTTAGCACCTTACAAGGAACTCGTAGCCTCGATCGAAGCCGATTCCTTTTTACGGCAGGAGAGGCGCGGTCTCGGCTTGCCCAGAGCCGCCCGCCTCGCTGTCCTGGTCGCCTTATATCAGGACCTCAACCGACCGATCCTCTTACTAACCAACCGCTCCGACCGCGCGCTCTCGCTCTTTGACGAGCTTTCTTTTTGGATCTCCTCTCAGGACAATTACTATTTCCCTGAGCCAAACCCGCTTTTCTATGAAGACCTGCCCTGGTCACAGAGCACCAGGCTCGACCGCCTGCGTGTCTTCACAACGCTGGCGCATTATCACCTGCCAGGCGCGCAACAAGCTGACAAGGCTCCTGTGATCATCGCCCCGATCCGTGCGGTCATGACGCGCACCGTCCCACGACGTGATTTTTTGAAACAAAGCTTACGCATCAGGCTGGGAGACCGTCAGGACCTGCACGCCATTTCAAGCCAACTGGTTGGAATTGGCTATGAATACAGCAACATCGTAGTCCAGCCGGGTCAGTTTTCCCGACGCGGTGGCATTCTGGATTTCTGGTCGCCAGCTGATAATCTGCCGATTCGGCTTGATTTTTTTGGCGACGAGATCGATACCATCCGGCAATTCGATCCCGCCACACAGCGGTCGGAAGCGAAACTGGAACGAGCCCATATCTTCCCCGCCTCAGAAGCCATGCCTATCGCGGGTATGATCGAGGGTGAGCTACCTTACAAGACCAGCGAACAGGACATCCCGGAACTTTACGATTTCCCTTCTACCCTGATCGACTATCTGCCTAAAAACACGCTGATCCTGCTCGATGGCGAGGAATTCATCGCCGCGGCTGCCAACGATACCGAAGAAGACGCCATTCAACGCCGCAAAGAACTTGAGGACGCCGACCCAAATTTCAACAAAAAAGTGCCTTATCTCACCTGGTCAGAGCTCCTCGACAGCGCCGCCAACCGCCAGATCATCGAACTCGGGCACACCAACGCTGAAGGTGGCTCCGAGCTTTCAAAATGCTTTGACCCCGGTCCCCGTTTTGCCGGCAGACTAAAAGATTTTCAGGCGCACCTAAACAGCCTCGATAAAAGATCCCATCGCTGGACCGTTGTTTCCAGGCAGTCAGCCCGCCTGAAACAACTCTGGATCGAGACCCACCCGGATGAGGAATACCGCGACAATTTTATTGAGGGTTCTCTCTCAGGCGGTTGGGTTTTAAGTATTGGCGAGAAAGAGACTCACCACCTGCTGACTGACAGCGAGATCTTCGGTTGGAGCCGCCCGCAGCCACGGCGCCTGCCACCCGTCACCAGAGAAGCGCCCGAGATGGTCTTCGCCGACCTCAAACCCGGCGATTATGTCGTCCATGTCGATCACGGCATCGGGCAATTTATCGGTTTGCACAAACCCAATATCGACGGCAACCAACGCGAATACCTTTCCATTCAATACAAGAACAACGATGTCCTTTATGTTCCCATCCACCAGGCAGACCGTATCAGCCTTTATGTCGGACCCGATAGTTCGCCGCCCAATTTCAACAATCTCAGCGCCAACGACTGGGACCAAACCAAAACCAAAGTTCGCCATGCTGTCGTTGAGGTTGCCGCAGACCTTTTGGAGCTTTACACCAAAAGGCAGTTAGCCCAGGGGTACGCATTCGAGCCTGATTCAGACTGGCAGCGCGAACTGGAAGCTTCTTTTCCGTACATCGAAACGCCCGATCAACTCCTCGCCATCGAGCAAATCAAGACGGATATGGAATCTTCGCGCCCCATGGATCGCTTGTTATGTGGCGATGTTGGCTATGGAAAGACAGAGGTGGCTTTGCGGGCAGCCTTTAAGGCGGTCGCGGATAACAAACAAGTGGCGGTTTTGGTACCAACCACTGTCCTGGCGCAGCAGCATTACGAAACCTTTCGCCAGCGTCTGGCAGTTTTCCCGGTTGAAGTGGAAATGCTCTCCCGCTTCCGCACTCCGAAAGAGCAGGACAAGATCATCAAAGATCTCGCCTCCAAAAAGATCGATATCATCATCGGAACACACCGCCTGGTCTCTTCTGACGTTAAATTCAAAGACCTCGGGCTGGTGATCATCGATGAAGAGCAGCGCTTTGGCGTTACGCACAAGGAACACCTCAAAAAGCTGCGCGAAGAGGTGGATGTGCTCACCATGACCGCCACGCCGATCCCGCGAACGCTATATATGGCGCTCAGCGGTGTGCGCGACATTTCGACCATCAACAGCCCACCCGAAGAAAGGCTGCCGGTTGTCACCCACATCGGCCCATATTCGCCAAAATTGGTACGCGAGGCGATCATTCGCGAGCTTGACCGCGGTGGTCAGGTTTTTTTCGTCCACAATCGCGTCCAATCGATTGGCGCCGTCTTTAACCACCTGCAAAACCTCGTTCCGGAAGCGCGCATTGGCATCGGGCATGGACAGCTGCCTGAAAACCAGCTGTCTGGGGTAATGCAGCAATTCTCAAGTGGTCAGATCGATGTTTTACTCTCCACTTCAATTATCGAGTCGGGTCTGGATATCCCCAACGCCAACACGCTGATCGTTGATCGGGCGGATAGCTTTGGTCTGGCACAGCTTTATCAGTTGCGCGGTCGCGTCGGTCGCGGCGCGCAGCGTGCCTACGCCTACCTGTTCCGTGACAAACGCCGCATGCCGACCCCGGAAGGTGAAGAAAGGCTGGAAGTTTTGGCGGATAATTCTTCCCTGGGTGCCGGCTACGCCATTGCCATGCGCGACCTTGAGATGAGAGGCGCCGGCGACTTGTTGGGCACGCGCCAATCCGGCTATATTGCCGCGGTCGGCTTCCAGATGTATACCAAACTTCTCAGCCAGGCGGTCAGAGCTTTACGTAGCGATTCCGACCTCGAACCTGTGATCGACGACAGCCAGGCCTGGAGTCAGGCTCCCAGCCTGAACATTAATGTCGAACTGCCGCTCAGCTCCGAAATTCCTTCCTGCTATATCCCGGACGAAGAACTGCGCCTGAAACTGTATCGGCGCATTTCCAATTTGCGTTCAGATGAAGAGATCGCCCAAACAGAAATTGAATTTAACGACCGGTTTGGTGAACTTCCCGATGGATTAAAAGATATTTTCTATCAGATGAAGGTCAAGTTGGCGGGAGAAGCAGTCGGGCTTGACTCGATCTCCATGATCAACCAACAACTTGTCCTCAGCTATCCGCCCCTCCCAGCGGGTATCAAGCAGCGCGAGCTGACCGAAATCGATCCGATCGCCCGCGCCGGGCGCAACGCCTGGTGGATCAACATCAAAGCGCTTGGCGATGAAAGCTGGCAGGAGGCTCTCCTGCGCTTCCTGCATAAGCTGAAGGCGAAAAAATAGCTTTTCCCGCCTGTGATATACTGCAAAATCATGTTAGGTAAATTAAAACCCACCAGCAAAATCATTCTGAGCGTCGCAATGATCCTGCTCGGATCGTGCCTGTTGATCCTCGCTCAAATCAAAGACTACACTTTGCTAGTCGATGACAACGAAATTCGGATCAAGGCACTTGCCTTGCGCGCCAGTCAACTTTTTGAGCTGGCAAATATTGAATTGGAAGATAGCGATCGTATATCAACCGATCCGGATAGCTTTAATCTCTCTTTACCATCTATAATTTCTGTGCGGACTGGTCGTAATGTGCTGGTTAAAACTCCAGAACAGGATCGCGTCTACCGCAGTGCTGAGCAATTTCCAGCCAACCTGCTGGCACAGGCGGGTGTGCTTTTATATCCATCTGATCTGATCCTCATGGATGGGCAGCCAATCCCATTCGACCAGCCTCTGCAAGCCAGCCAGGATGTGATATTGGAATACCTTCCTGCCAAAAGGATCGATGTCTATGAGGATGAGGAATATCTGACCACAATCTTCACTCAGGCTTCCACTTATCTTGAGGCGCTTGAGCAAAATCACCTGCCTGTTCATCCCCTGGACGACTTTGACCCGGATCCAGACACCATTTTGGCAGCAGAAAACCGTCTTGACCTGATCCGTGCCAGGCAAGTCTGTGTCCAAACGATCACACAAAATATCTGTGGATTATCCCCTGCCCGAACGGTATCCCAAGTATTAGTTGACCTCAATGTTACTCCTCAATTGCTCGATTTCACCGAGGCAGAGGGGACAAGCCTGATAAATGAAGGAGAATCCATTCAATTTCATCAGGTTAGTGAACGAGTGGTCTTACAAAAAGATGAAAGTAGTTTCGGATTTTCCTATCAGGCTGATCCAACAGCAGAACTCGACAGCACCTCGGTAATCGTTCCAGGCAAACCCGGAATTATCGTCTCACGCACCACCGAAAAAATCTTGGATGGCGAAGTCATCAGCACAACCCACGAAGAGCCCTGGCAAGCAAGCCTGGAAAGCGACGCCATCTACGGTTACGGCACGCTCGCGACTCTAAAAACAGAAGTGGTGGATGGACAAACAATCGAATACTGGCGCAAAGTCAGTGTTTATGCCACCTCATACCACCCAGCAGAATTTGGTGGGTCTACTCAAACCCGTTCTGGTCTTCCTCTAACGAAGGGTATCATCGCTGTTTCCGTTGCCTGGTACCCCAGCATGGCATTGCAAAGCGTTTACGTCCCTGGCTATGGTTTTGGCATCATCGCCGATACCGGGGGTGGAATTCCAGGTAGATATTGGATTGATCTGGGCTATGACGATGAAAATTATGTTGGCTGGCACAGTCAAACAACTTTGTACTTCCTTGCGCCCATTCCTGCCAATTACCTTGGAATTCTCCCATGAGTCTGAGCTACCTCAACATCCACCCCTTAATGAAAAAGTATGGGATCCACCCGAAAAAGTCCCTCGGGCAAAATTTCTTGATTGAACCCGCGGGTTTATCTAAAGTTATTAATGCTGCTGATCTCCTCGCTGAAGATCAGGTGCTTGAAATTGGGGCTGGGTTGGGGAGCCTGACCTATCTCCTTGCTCAGGTCGCGAAAAGCGTAACCACGGTGGAAATTGACCGTGCAATGCTGCCTCCATTACGAGAAGCACTTTCCGGATTCTCAAATGTCCGTGTCGTCGAAGGTGATATTCTCGATCAAAACATTGATGAGCTCGTTGAAGATCAAAACTACGTCGTTGTAGCCAATATTCCTTATTACATATCTTCTGCGATCATCAGACACCTGATGGAGGCATCAATTCGTCCTAAACGGGTTGTGCTTACTGTTCAAAAAGAGGTCGCCGAGCGAATCCTGGCACGCGATGGCAAAATGAGCCTGCTTTCCTTATCGGTACAGGTTTTTGGGAAAGTTTCCCTGGGTGGTGTCATTCCAGCTGGCAGTTTTTTACCTGCTCCAGAAGTTGATTCAGCTGTTCTCAAAATTGAACTTTACCCTGAACCAATAATTCCCCTGGGACTCCACGACGCTTTCTTCAAAATCGCTCAGGCTGGTTTTTCACAAAAGCGCAAAACGATCCGTAATTCCTTGTCAGCAGGATTGCATCTTTCTTCAGACCAGGTGGAAGAATTATTGCAGAAAAGTCAGATTGAAAGCAAAAGGCGGGCCGAGACACTAAGCCTGTCCGAATGGCACCGACTGACGAGATCTTACTTGGAGGATTAAACCTTTTTATCCCTACGTTTTCCAGATCGAATTACCGAAATTGCACCTATCAAACCTGCCATACCAGTCAATACAACAATTGGTCTTTGGGCTAACCAGAGCAATCCGCTAAAAACATTTCGAGCAGAATTAACTAACTTTTGCTTCGGTAGACGAACCTCAGCGTCCCACTCAAAGGTAACCAAGCGGCTCAGAAAGCCTTGCCCAACACAACCTTCCAGACTGAAAATGTAGATCGGTTTGCGTGTCTGCCATGCCAGGCGCAGATCGGTCGAAAATTCTTCCCAGCTCAGATAAACTTCGGGCTTCTTTCGACCTTCGAGCACAACTCCGCCGCCAGTGTTTCCGATGCCGATCGCTTCGGCTTGTTGGGCATAACTCCATAAGATGCTTTGTCCGATGGGACGGAAGAAACTGGAATAAAGCATTAGAACTTCCCGATCCACCAGCACGTCAACAACACCGCTGATCCGTTGGATGACTGTCGATTTGGCTTTTCTTTCGTCAAGAATGAAGGGGAAATGATAGGACTCAACAAAATAGCCGTCATCGCGAATATTGACCGCCAGCTTTTTGTAATCCTTGCTAGCTTTGGCGATTCGGGCTTTGTCTTTCAGACGACCCAAAGCGCGCGGGATGGTTTTTAGCGGCGTGTTCAAAACACCTGCCATATCGTTGATGTCCGGTTCAATGTCCAGACCGACTCCAGCCCAATCAAGGTCATTTTCCTTAGTCCAGAGCTTAAAATCCTCATAGAACTGGAGCGCGTCATCGGAATTGTTGAGATTGAACCAGTATCCTTTTTCTTTGGGCAGCAATAACCAGGCACGAACAGGAATGCCAAGCAAATTCAACTGCCGCACCACCTCCACCCGTTCTTCTGAAAAATCAAGAATGCCCATTGAAATGGAAGCATCCAGTGACTTCAGATCATCAAAAACAAAACGATCTTCGAAGAGTTTTTTGAGGTTTTGTCCATCCAGTTCGCAGAAAAAAGTTAGCTCTGTTTTCATTTCTCACCCATTAACTTAACGCAAGCCAGGGCTTAAAGTTCCTCTAACAACCTCATCTCGAGAGGGGGATTGGTATTCCATGCGTGACTGTCATCGCGAGGAGCCCTTTAGGGCGACGTGGCGATCTGCCTTTTGTTGTTACTGTACGAAAGGGAGTAAAAAAAGAAAAAATTATTGATCCGTTCACTCATTGTCTCCTGACCACGGTCTGAATCTTTTTTTATTCCAAAAATTACTGAACTGGGAAGAAACCGACTAATTCTGAATGGGTGACTTCGCTGGGACGCCAACTCGCCTTGGGAATTCGCTCGGCGTCGTGCGAACCTTCTCCAAAACGACCAGATAGCGTTCGTCCTCCACCTCAGGCAGATCGATCGGGATGATATCAAGCAACTTTCCGCCAAGCAATCGAATTGCGTTTCGGCTATTTTCGCTTTCTTCCCTGGCATTTTTTCCCTTTTGCATGACCACCCTCCCACCAATCATTGCCAGCGGCAGCAAATATTCCACCAAAACCGGCATGATTGCCACCGCTCTTGCCAGAACCAGATCATATTTTTCACGATGAAGCGGGTCCTGACCGATCTCTTCGGCTCTGGCTGTGCTGACAATCACATTCTCCAAGCCCAAAGCCTGAGCCGCGTGTTCACAAAAACCAGCTTTTTTCTTGATTGACTCAACCAGTGTCAATTTCGCCTCTGGATAAACTACGCGCAAGGGTATGCCAGGTAAACCTGCCCCGGTGCCAATATCAATCATGCTGCCTGGAACAAAGCCATCCTTGAAAGCCTCCACAACACTAAGTGAATCAAGAAAATGTTTGATCTCGATCGCATCCACTTCACGAATGGCGGTAAGGTTAAACTTCTGATTCCATTCCAGCATTTCTGACAGAAAAGTATCGAAAAGAGCTTTTTGGAAATCGCTCAGGGAGAGTCCATATAGGCTTTCAGCGTATTTGTGCCTGTAGGATTGTCAAACATATTGGACAGTCTGCGATAAAAATTGAACAGGAGATAAGAACTTCAATGGTCGCATCGGTATACGGTTACTACGCTGATTGTGTCTTCTCAGTTGTTTCCTAAAATCC
>Ga0255342_1002249_pt1 | contig 24586 bp, 14 predicted proteins | sample wastewater_treat_3_FD_192416 | JGI IMG/M metagenome (GOLD analysis project Ga0255342, IMG submission 192416) | Wastewater microbial communities from Lulu Island WWTP, Vancouver, Canada - plant14 | ecosystem: Engineered > WWTP > Wastewater > Unclassified | place: Canada: Vancouver, British...
TTAAAGCCCTCTTTTAAGATAATGGTTGCTTTAAAAGTTCTATCATCATTAATTTTGACAGCTGAACCATTTACAAGAACTTTAACTGCATCTTCTGATACCTCTCCTGTTAATTCAAATGAAGGTTCCTTTGTACGTTGTGGGATACCATCAAATTTAACAACATCCTTCCTGCCAGAGCTCATACCAATATCTATAGCAGCTTTACCGGCTATATAACCATCTTTTTTAGCTACAACTATAATGGCTTCCTTCGTTTGAGGAGTAACATCAAAATAGCAAAGTCCACTCTCATCTGTTGTTTTAGTTGCTTTAATGCCAGAGCCAGAAATTGTAACTTCTGCACCTTTAACAGTAGCACGTGATCCAATTTCTTCAACTACTACTTTTAGCGTAGTTTTGTTGTTTATAGAAAGGGGCCCATTAACTGATGTTATCGAAATATTAAGTCCTTTCGCAACATCGAATCTTGCAAGGTCAAGAGCATAATAATCATCCGGTAATTTTTGCTCAAATACAAAATAAGGTTCCCATCTCATCAAATCTTTTCTTAAATTTTTAACAACAAGGTCTAAGCTTATTGATGTAAGTCCAGTACCAGTCGGAGTTATGAACATTGTTGTTTCTGCTGGGTCACCTGGATTTTTACCGGTTGGATCTACTCTTCCAGCTACCCTATATTCATGTTCGTTACCAGCTAAAACCATAGTTATATCACCCTTGAGAGGTAAGTCACGCTTATCAGCGGGATAGAAATTAAATTTAATATGATTTTCTTTGCCATAGATAAGATCATAAGCAGTCTCATTAAATAAATTGGTCCCCAATAGTGTCATATCTTCGGCATTAAATGGTTCGACTATGGGAGGCATAATCTTGACTACATTTGATGGCATTGCATCCCAATCAAGCTTATATGAACAATCTTTTGGAGAGTAGTAGGGTTCTCTCCCACCATACCCAGGTGGAAGCACTATTTTTTTGCCAAATCTTGTTTTAACACTATTTGGTGAAGTAGGTTTAAATGATGAGGGACTACCAATAACATCTCCCCATGGAGAAATAGACCAGCTGTTTTTCCCTACTAATCCTCCGACTTCACATATATCTTCACCAAATACATAAAATTCCGTTTCCCCACTAACATTTAAATTTAGAGAATCTGTATTTGAGATACTTGTAGTATTTATGGGAGCAGTTGAAAGACTAGCTGAAGGTAAATCATTACCCGATTTATCAAGATTTGCAAAAACCATTCCATAATTACCTTCAGTGTAGTATGGTCTATTGTAAATGCAACCTAATCCCCATCCAGGACCTTGATTCAATGTTGCATTAGTGTCAAACATTACGTTAGTAGAAAATGTATTATCTTCATATTTTGTGCATTCTGTATTATAGTAAGCAAAACCACTGCGTGGAAAAGGCTTGTTATAATAATAGTAACCATAGCTCGAAACACTAAAAAGAACCCTTGCAATGGGTCTTACTCTTTCAATTTCGTTATTTGTTGGATCAAGTATACTATTAGAGTTTAAGTCAACTCCTATGTTTGTATGCCACCTATCTCCACAGTCCAAAGCAACTGTTTCATAAAAATAATATTGAGAATTATAAAATTGTATTCTACCCCATCGACCTTTTCCAGTTCCATAAAAGTGCCAATACCACGGCTGAATACTTCTATAAAAATTCTTATGCGTTGTTACAAATGGAGTAAATCTTGCAACCTCTAAAGCACTTCCTCCACATACAGATACACCCTGACCTAATCCTTTGAGTGGTCTACCCTGAGCATCTTTTACGGAAACATTAATCTTATAAATCATATTATCGCCTGCTGTCATAACAAAATCAGGATTTCCTGGTACATCAAATTCTCTCTTTGCTGGATCATCATAGTTAGAAACTTTATAATTAACAGAAGGTAGCACTACATTTACTGCTACTTTACCCATCTTCCTTCTATCTGGTGAGTAAACATAAACATCAAAATTACCTGCATCGTTTGCAGTAAAACCTTTAAAAGTATATTTACCTTCTTTACTACCTGAAATATCAAAGTTTATTGGTGCAAACTTACCCATATCATTAGAGTAAAGCATGGTATTACCTATAACTGTACCATCATCGTTGTGTAGATCTGTTCTAAGCCAGTAGTATTGCGGTAGAGGGTCAGGGTGTGGATCCTTTATAAGCCCATTCCAGATTGCCTTCTCAAGAGCAATCGGATCAACATCTTCTTCTTTAATACCTGCTTGCACACGCATTTTTTTTGCTTCTGCCAATAGATCGACTGGAGTGCCAGCCTCGTCATTAACAAAAATTGTTAATGGTTCTGTTGGATCCTGTAATTCTGGCTGAACTCCAGCAGTTAGAGGAGTTGGCGAATAACTCACAGAATAAAGGTTCTGAGAGCGTATTGAAATTTCAGTTCTCCCTGATAAATATACCTCATGTGAATATTGCGGATATTCACTAGCTAAATTGTAAAACGGTGTAAAACCTCTATCGTTATTATCATCACCATACTTATATGCGCTTATAATTATTGGCAAGACTTCATCATCGCCTATTACACCATCAGAATAAGTGATTGTCCCCTTTTGCTGTAAATTAAGTCCTCCAAAGTCAATTCCTATTGTATCAACCCTACTACCATTATTTTCTGTGAATTCCATTTTATATTTACCGTTGTTTCTGTGAAATGTACGAGCATCAATTATTCCAGAAGACCACGTATTTGTAGCCAAATCGTAACTACCAAGTATTTCTGTTTCCCAATCGTTAAATGAAACTTTGCCATTTCCATTCAAATCATCCGATGGTAAATACTGGGTACTAATTTGTATATAGTCTGATGACCTTGGAGGATTCGTAATCCAACCATCCCCAGCACCGATAAGTTTTCCTGTATTAGGATTTATTGCGCCTCTATCCTGCCAGGCAACAACTACTGCATCATTACAATAAGTAGAGGCATCTTTATCATTTTTATTATCATACTCATTAAGTGTAAGCTCCAAAGTATTATCAGCATCTACGAGTAATTCTTTTGTTTGATTATTAATTTCTAAACCTTCAACTGTTATACCATCTGTAATTTGCTCCTGACAGCAATCTTGATAAATCTTGGTTACCCCTGCGCCTGTTTCAACAGTAATCTCTATTTTACCAGGACCAGTTGGAATAAGTTCGTCAACTGCAAATATACGACAATCATAATTATTATATGGGTTGGGTACATAGACATCGTTATCAGGAGTGCTTATCCAATACCTTGCAGTTGGATCATAGAAATACCAACCTGTATAGTATGGCTCTGAGAACCAGTATTGATATTGACCATTAGGTGTATTGTAATCTTTTGGAGTGTCGCCTTCGAAGAACAAGCCATTAACAACATCAGAACCACCATAGTAAAGACTATGCGTGTATCTTGCATATTTATTCTTGTCTCCTCTGTAGAAATAATTGCCAGTTCCATAATCATATCCACCGGTTACAAATGGTATTGGTATTGAACGTAGAGGGTTAATAACCATGTTATAATCAATGCCATTCACTTCCCACAAAGCTGAGTTAGTTGCATCAATAACTATTTCTCCACTTGTATCGTATTGAATCGGCACATTCTCTAAGCTTCCATACTTGTAAGAAGTATCAATCTTGGAATCTGGCTCACTATACATTTTTGGAAGCATAAATGGCCCCTTAATTGTGATTCTCTTTAAAATGAGGGATTCAGGTAAAACCTGTGGATCATAGGTATAATGATTCTTTTCAGGGTCTCTTACAATGAAGAATAAACCATAGTCGGTTTCAGGGAAAAACTCTGTCCCTAATTTATGAAAAGTATCCTTAAATATAGCTGGATAAGCATTCCTGCCAAAACCTTTACTTGGAATTGAAGGATCTGTTGGAGCTGCTCTACCAGTATGAGTTTGTCCTCCAGGATAAACTCGCATTTCTGACCAATCATATAAAATTGGGTCATAATGAGCCATAATTTGAGGATTAGGAGGTGGGAGCGCTGACCAGGGGTTTGATCCTGCTGTATAGTTTTCTCTTGAAGTTTGTAAGGACCTATCAACTATTGTCATTTCGGCAAAGTTTAATACTGGATCTTGAGGAAGAACTCTAATAGTTGTATATCCGCAGTAATCAATACCAGGACCTTCATCATAAACAAAGTATGGTGGATGTTTAATAAAAGAATTATAATCGTAAATGGCTGTCGTAGAATAAAGCCTAATTGTAAGTGGTGTGACAGCATTCTTAGGATTAGCTACGCCCAAACCTACTCCTCCAGCAAAGTCATCTTCGGGGCTCATAATAACAACTGGCACTCCATATGTAACAATTCCAGATGGAACAGCAGCACCGTAAAGTTCTGGTATAGCAGCTACTGGGTCTGTTGCAGGGTTTCCTCTAAGACCAGCAGAGCCAAAGAAACCATATCTATCATTGCCTGTAATATTGCCAATAGGAGGAAATTCGTCTCCACAAATTAAGCAGCTATTAAGTTCAGCGGAACAATCCATATCCTCAAGGAATTGGGCATCAAGCCTCCAGGAATCAGGTACTTTAAATGAATAAATCTGGTTGCCACTCACTGGGTCCCATTGGCCACCATAAGGTATATAATAACCCCTTACTGTATAGAGCATATCATGTTGATCTAATGCACCGAATACCTGCCCGGGAAGATCAGCTTCAAACCAACGCCAGAACTCATAAGTACCATCAGAGTTCACCTGCACTATGTACCGCTGCCATTTCTGGCCATAGCCAGATAGGGCTGTAAAAAGATACTCAATCCCTGCACCATGAGCATTAAAGTTCATAACTAAGGGGTGGCCATAAGAACCAGTTTTATTCATATCAATACCATAGTCATATTTACCATATTGGTCAGGCTGATTGCCATTTCCAGCAAACCACCTTCTAAAGTTAAATTCAATATTAGCAGGATCATTTACATCGGCTGGATTATCTGCGTCAAATACTTTATAAGATATGTTAGGAAAACGTGAAGAGACAAGGTCTATACAGGCTTTTGAAGGCTTAATAACCATCTCCTCTGGTGCAATATCAAGCTTAATCCATGCGAAACAATCGTAAGTATTCCTCAAAAAATCTGGCAGTGGCGGAGAAGGCTCAGGAGGAATTATAAAGAACGGTTCTTTACGATAATTCTCCTGCCATTCCACTTTGTTAAAGCGGGAACGCCGCCAGAAGGGGTCTCGATAATTTGTGTCAAACCTGCCAGTATAGTCCGAATCAAGCGGCACTGGTACTTTAACGCCACCTCTCTCAACAAAAGCTCTAATTTCAAACTGGTTAAACATAGTTGTGCCTGCTCGGAAGCCATCATTACCATGGTTGCCATCCACGCAGGAACCTCTATAAGGAGTATATTGAAACTCTACTACTGGGTTATCCCTATCAATTACTTTTGTAATATTAAATTCTTTCTTTGCATATAAACCCTCATCAGGGGGCTCAGGAGACTTCCAAACGATTGACTTTCCATTAAGCCAACTTGAAGGTGTCCCTGTATTTGGATAACCATATTTTGAAAGTTGGTATATACCTGAATAATATTCAGAGACGCCTATTATAGCTCTATACGGTTTATTTTGATAGCTATATGTAGTCTCGTCGTTATCCTCATCATTATTTCTAACCCAAACCATATTAGGTATTTTTATATCTTTGTAATTAAAGGCAATAAGTCCTGCTCTATAAATAATCATCTCAAATTCTGATGTTGACTGCAAAATCTGAGTTGTTGGATTTCCACCTATTCCATGATAATAAGAATTGCTTGACATAAATGGATAAGTAACAACTTTCCAATAAATTCTTAAATATTCATTAGTTTTCTCATAAAATATACCATAACCAGGCAACCTATTATAATAATAATCCGGATAACTCATTGATCTACAAGGTATATGCCATGCGCCACCGAGGGGAATAAGCCAGGTATTTCTCTTAATTATAGATTGCCATGGCTTATAATTATTCATATAACTACCTGGTGGATATTTATACCAGAAACCATAAGAGTAGTAATCTTGCCAATATCCGCCATCGCTGTAAGGATAAGGTCTTCCTCCATAGAAGTATCCCATACTTGGATATTCAGTGTAATCATAAACATAAGAATAAGGATAGTATGGTGCAGGAGTTGTGGGATAACCTCTATAAAGAGCCGCCATACCATCTTCGGTAATGTAGATTTGATCAAAAACCTGATTTCCAATTTTAAAGCCATCAGGTCCAGAACCCCACAAAGTTAAACTTGTTACAGCATTATTACCGAAATACAAATAATAATTATCTGGATAAAAATTTGTCATATTAGGGGTATAACCAATAAACTCTCCAGGATCAACCAGTGCATCATCAAAAAGTTTAGTTGCAGCTGCTGCTTCAGTCATACCAGGCTTGGGGTCTTTGGCGGAAATATAAATCTTTTCATCAAGGGCTGGCTCTCTACCAAGAGAGATTTTAACAGTAGAAGTCTGCTCCACTTTTAGAGGTGGGTCAGCCTGGACACTCAATTCTAAGTTCCCAGGAATAACTTCGATATCAATATATCTTGGATCGCCATTTGCTCCGAGAGTAATCATATGAGGTATGGACTGATTAAAGTAGTACTCCGCAGCAAACTCAATTTTTGAGCCACATTCAAAAGGCACTCCTGCCTGTTCCCCGTCTGCAAGCCTGATATCTCCAATATCAACCATATCATTATCATTTGCATCGTAATAAATCATTTCATTAGGGTCATACTCTTTATTTTGAATAAAAAGCTCTGATGGATCAGGTGTATCAAGCCTATTAAATACCAACTCATCATAAAATTTATAATAATCAGGAGTAGAAGGATTATTATCATTGAATGGGGTTAACAATAATCCAATATCTATGTCTCCCTCTGCTACGATACTACCGATTTTATAAGTAGTTGTATTGCCACCTTTATCCACAGTTACTTCTGTAAGTCTTGTATCACCAGCCTCAACCATTAGAGTGGTTGTGTTCTTATCATGCTTCATATAAATTGACTCTCCACAACCATAACCACTTCCACCAATATCATCAGTATCATGATACATTACATATAATGGAAATGGAGTCAAAATTCTGCCAAAATCAGGGACTCCAGATGCTCCATCCCTTGCCCCCAAAAATTCTTCACCAGTTCTCTGGGGTTTATAATCATCGGATAGAGAAAACGGATTTATTGTATCCCCTGGTAAATTCAATCCTCTATTATTATCGACGCCATTATCCCTAAAAATTTGGACACCAATGTAACTTCTATACTTTACCTCTATATCGTTGAATGTTGCTGCAGGCACTGCAAATTTATCTCCAGTTGGATCTAAAACGGTATTTTTCTGGATTCGGCTAGCCCCTTCAGCGATTTCCTTATTAGGTGAGCGGAAGCGAGCCCCTGTAGTGGATGGATTAATCCCTTCCCAAACATCAGTTTCTACAGAAATATCATATTTTAAACTATCACAATTCGCTTCTAATACTTCTAATAAACAGAGCACATCACCCTCTGAAACAATTTCAGCGAAAGAAAATCCTCCAGAATCTCTCAAATAATTACCACCAATATAAACATTAGTTAATCTTACATCACCAACATTTACTCTCCCAAAGGGTGCATAGTCCCTGTAAATGTATTCTCCGATATCATATTTGCTATTAGGAGCTTTATTATCAGCAAATCTTATATAAAAATCAGGTGTATTATTAAAAGCTATAAGTGGGAGACCAAAATCTTTATCTGAATCAAGTATCTCTAAGTCATTGCGCGGAGGATAATTATAAACATTATCCCCGTCTCTCACCGAAACTGGGGTATATCTAAAATCTCCAGCTTCTACTTCTGGATTGGTATTCGGTATATCGATGTTCTTTTTATAAATATATTCATCTGAATCATAAAATCCATTACTATTTGCATCGTAAAACATATAGTCAGAAGAGAAAGAATATAAATTTACAACATGTGGTTGAATTGGATTAAAAACGGGAGTCCCTTCATAAAGCACAGAACCAAACTCAGTTAAATTCCTCACTTTATACGAGAAAGGGTCCCACATAGTGGTTTGAACTTCCCAATCGTTTTCATTGACTCGACCATTGGATCTGTTACCACTTTTATCAATGCCACCTTCCCTGGCATAATCAGGCAAGTTTACCCATCCAACACGCCAGCATCTGTCAGTCCCAGCCTTATACTGAGTATCTCTATCCCAGAAATAAATTTTCTGTTCATAATCAGGATGTTTTGAATTCAATACATATGGACCTTGAGTATTGTTTGACCTAATTGGGTCCATCCTGGACATAACATTATCTGTGCATGAACCAGCAGTGTAACGTGAACTATATGGATCAGCTCTTTCATCGTATCTCGGATCATGAAACTGCCCATCTGGATCAAGCCAGAGTTGGCCAGCATCATCCAACACAGCGTACCACTTTATATATTCCTGGGATTCGCCAGCTTTTGCGTCAATATCAAGGTAAATCTCAGCCCAAAACATAGGCCAGGAAGCAGAAATACCAGGCACCTGTACAGGCTTGGGGTTCCCTGCTATATCTCTGGCTCTTGGAACATAAGGCATAAGATAGGAGTTTGCAGGATCTCCTCTTAAAAATCTACCCCAATAACTCGTGCCCTTTCGCTCCCAGGGGAAATTCTTATCGCCTTCGAGCTTTTTACCATCACGGTCATAACCCACAGGGTTGAATTTAACAAAAATCATTGTGGCTTTTTCGTTGGAGGTAGCAGATCGAACAAGAGAAGGTAAATTACCTCCAAACGGAATTGAAACAACCAAAAATGAAATAACTACTAAAATACTTAATAACTTTCTCATCTGTTCTCTCCTTTATAAAGAGAAGTTTCACTATATATTTAAAAACCATAACTTCATAATTTTATAATTAAGTTTTCTAATTTTTTTAAAAATGTCAAGAATTTTTTAAGCTTTATTTAATATAATTTCAAATAAAATAGCATTCTTCTTTTAAGCTCATTAAAAAGTATAGTTAAAATTTAAATAATTCAATAAATAATTTTTTTAATTTCAGATAAAGTAAGTTTTCGTAATTATAAATTTGGAGCGGATTCCCGATAGAAGATTTCGGGAATGACAGTTACTATGGATCCTCGATAAAATATTTCGAGGATGACAGTGGGTGTGCTTTCGAGGATGACAGTGGGTGTGCTTTCGAGGATGACAGTGGTGATGTCATTCCCGCGAAAGCGGGAATCCAGGAAGTATTTCTTCTTCTAATGTTAGAGAGAAAAAGAACATAGATTCATGTTTGAAGATTTTAGGAATTACAGAAAATGAAAATAACAAAGAAAAAGAAAGAAAACACTGGATCCCCAATCAAGTTGGGGATGACGATTGTATGGTTTTCGGGGATGACATTGGAGTGGTTTTTGGGGATGACAGTTACCATGGATCCTCGATAAAATATTTCGAGGATGACAGTGGGTGTGCTTTCGAGGATGACAGTTACTATGGATTCCTGCAATCGCTCGGAATTATATAGAGGGTAGACACATAGATCTACCCATTACAAGAATAAAAATATTCCTCCGAAAATAATAACTCCAAAATTATAAAATTGTAAATTATATTTAGTAAAGAGATTGAATTTAGAATGTTTCTTTGAAAAACTAAATAGTATTAGTATCGTTAAATTCAATATTAATAATAAAGAGGTATTTGCTGTTCTTTAGATTAATCCTCTTAAAGATTTACTCCTACTTGCATTCAATATTAAACCATTTGACTACAAAAGAGACAAAAAGCTCTGTAGTATATAACTAAAAATAATCCCCTGATTTTATCAAGGCAAACCTTGGTTAGTTTGTGAAGCTGGGTTAAGAAACTGTGCGTAAATACGTAAACACCGATCCTCGGGATGACTAAAATTACTTAACAATGGTTAATAGGCATACAGGAATGAATTAATTAATACTTATAAAAGTTTTCTAAAAATGTTAGAAGTTTCTAAACCTCGGAGGATAAGAGCACAAAGGTTGGAGAGTTGCTCTGAGAAATGAGGATTCCAAATAATTGATTTTGAGAGCAACATACTCAGCCAGTCATCCTGAGAAGCACTCTTTCCAGCGGTGAAGGATCTCCTTTTCCCTGGTTCTTCTATAGTATTCGCTGAATTATACTCGTCCTGAATTAGTGGATGTGAGATATCCTGTTGCTGGAAGTCCAGCAAAGTATTAGGCAGAATATTCTCAAAGAAGTAAAACCATGAAGCATTAATAATATCTGGCATCTTTGCAGGTTCATTTTTGCCTTCGATATAAATTTCAGATGGTGGTATATTTAGAGAAATATAATCCTTAAATAATTTTATAGCATTGTCTAAATTCCATTTATTAGAAATATCTGGTAATTGCTCTAAATTACTTTTTTGACTTAAAATTTCTCCTTTATAAGAAGATTCACCAGATAGTTCTATATAAACTTTTGAAGTATTCTTTAATTCAGCAAACTTTAAAAGTTCATTTTTAAAGAGAAAATGAAAATTCTCAATACTTTTACTATTCTGAAAAGTAAAATATACTGAAAAAATAGCTGCTGGACCAAAAAATATTTCAGCTAAATGGTGATTATCTTTGTAACAATTTAAAAACTTAAAAACTGGTAGTGAAAGAGAAGGTATAAGAAGAGGAACATATAAAGCATAGTTTGGTAAAGTAGCAATTAGAAGTGGCTCACTTCTTCCTTCATTCTTTATCTTAAATTCATCAAAGAAGTTAAAGAATTGAAAATTCTCACCTGGTAGAATAGCAAATTTATCTCTTTCAACAATAGAAGAGAGTGTTTCGCTCAAACCCCAATATATAGGGAAAAGCCTCTCTTCAATACCTGGTATATTAAACCCCAAAAGCATGTCTATAATTTTATTTTGGTAATTTTCCTGAATAAAGCTTTCACTCTTTAAAAGAGAGGTAAAAAGTTTATTATAAGATGATATGCTCTTGTAGCGGGGATGAAGAGTATCAACTAATTCCTTAAGGATCGAAAGCTTTCCAAAATGTTTTAAAAATGTAATATTAGAATTATTAAAATCCAAAATATTCTCCCAGATCTTTTTTTAATCGCTTTTCTAACTTTTTCTTGAAATTTTCTATTAGTTCCATTACGTAATCTTAATCTCCAAGAATTTTTAAAATTTTCTGTTCCAAACCAAATTTTTTAAATTTAAATTTTCCTTATTTTCAGCTTTCATTTTCATAGATATTTCTTTCAAATTGCGTAAACACATTGGTTCACACTATGCATTTATTAAATTATATCTTAAAATTTATAAATTAAAAAAGAGATTTTGTGAACGGAGAAGTATAGAAATAAAGATATTCTTTATAACTGTAATGCGACCTATTAATGCTGTCGTTACGAATGTGTACATTACTCCAAGCTATATCTGTTACCTCATTATTTTACTCTTCAAAAAGAATATATTCTTCAGTCGCAGAAAAAAGATTATCCTTCAGGATGAATGTACGGGTGTCATTTTCGAATGCATTTCCACTGACATTCCTTAAATAAATTATTTTGGAACCCAATACTTTTCTTTCTATTTTAAAATTTTCTTTCTATTTTAAAAAAGAAATACTTCTGGATTCCCGCAATCGCTCTGAATGACATAAAGAGAGTGTGTAGAATGACAGATTCTATGATTTATGTCAAGTAGTTGCAACATAAGTTATCATCCTTATTTTTAACATTTTAAATGTTTTCATTTATTACTAAAGGTCTATATTTTTCTTTTTTGACATAAATCTGGTGAGCTATAAGAACAAGCTTTCTCATGCATGCAATTAAAGCAACTTTTCCAGGTTTTCTGTTATTAATTAGACGATTGTAATACAAGTTTATACGATCATTATGTTTTATTGCATTCATACAAGCAAAATAAAGAATCTTTCTTAATAAAGGGTTTCCTGCTTTACTTATTCTCTTTTCACCCTTTACAGAATTACCTGACTCTTTCTTTACTGGGTCTAATCCACAGAGTGCTGTTATTTGAGCTCTATTTGTATCTGGATATTTCCTGAACATATATAGAAGAACAATAGCTGAAATAACTCCTATTCCCTTTATTGATAAAAGATTGTTAAAGTCTTCCTTTATTTCATCTGTATTTCTTACCCAGTTTTCAATTTTCTTTTCAAGTTTAGCCTCTGTTTCACTAAATCTTTCTAATTCCTTTTCTATGAACTTAGAAAGATTTGTCACCGAATTATCTTTATCTACAAATTTCTGTGAGTGAATATGGTTAGAAAGCATTGTTTTCATTTTTTGTATTAGTTTGTAGCTTCTTAGAAATGAAGCTAACTTTTCTGTTATTGGGTCAATTAGGGGAACTTTAAATTTATCTTCTCTAATAAGAAGATGATAACTGTAAAGCATTTTAGCATCAATTGAGTCTGTTTTTGATCTGTTCCCTATGGCTTTAGCAAAGTTAGAGCTCTTTTTTGGATTTATTTCATATACTTCTATTCTGTGTTTTAATGAAAACTCTTTAAGGAAGTTGGAATAAGGTCCTGTTGGCTCATATATGAATAGGACATTGTTCCAATCTTTACCATAGATAACTTTGAGTGATTCTTCTAAATTCTTTAACCCTCTTTCATTTGGTACTTCATATTCTTTCTTACCATCAAATAATTTTAGTGATTGCATTGAAATATCTATACCAATATAATTAAGCATAAGAAAACCTCCTTACTTTTTGTGAGGCGAGTTTGTGATGGGTTTGCCCTTTCATTGTTGTTTCTTCTCGTGAAGAACTCAAGCTGGAAGGTATAAAGCTTCCGCTTCTGATTCTATCTAAACTTTGAAAGGGCGATCTATCTGTCATACAAGCTGACTCACAAACATTTCTAATATTTATGAATTGCTTCAGAAAGGTGAATGATCTACCCATTTCACTACTTCTTTTTCTTTTAAACCTCACTTTATTAAAATTAATAAAATTATATATTTTTATATATTTATCGTACGAGAAAGCGAGAGTGCGGAATAATAAAAAGAAAGTGTGCGAAATGACAAAGAATTTAAATGATGTAAAATTTTGGGTAGATAATCTATTAGAAAGGTGAATATTATGTACACTGAAGAGCAAAAAAAGAAAATTTTAAGTATATCAAGAAAAACTCTTGAATATTATTTTTCCACAAGAAAAAAACTTGAAGTTAGTATAGAAGAAATTAATGACCCAGATCTCTTTGAAAAAAGAGGCACTTTTGTTACATTAACAAAAAGAGGAAATTTAAGAGGTTGTATAGGAACCATTTTACCAATAAAACCCTTAATTCTTGATGTAATTGATAATACTTTAAATGCTGCTTTTAGAGATCCTCGTTTTCCTCCTCTTGAAAAATGGGAAATGGAAGATTTAGAGATAGAAATTTCAATTTTAACTGTTCCTGAAAAACTTGAGTTTTCGGATTTGAATGATTTGCTGGAGAAATTAAAACCAGGAATAGATGGCGTAATCATAAGAAAAGGTCCATATCAAGCTACATTTCTTCCGCAAGTGTGGGAAGAATTACCTGATAAAGAGCTTTTTCTGGCTCATTTATGTGCCAAAGCTGGATTACCTCCAGATTCATATAAAAATCCACTGAATTTAGAAGTTTACACTTACCAGGCTGAAATAATTAATTAGCACCATTATTAGTAAATTTTTCTAAATAAGATGTACTGATTTTAGCATCTAAAAAATCTTTGTCATTAACTATTTTTAATAGAAGTGGAATATTAGTTTTTATTCCCTCAATTGTAAATTCTTCTAAAGCTCTCTTAGCTGTATGAATACAGTTTTCTCTTGATGGTCCATGTATAATTAACTTGGATAGCAAGGAGTCATAAAAAGGAGGAATCATATATCCACAATATATATGAGAGTCAATTCTTATATTTGGACCGAGAGGAAAGTGTAGAAAGTCAACTTTACCAGCTTGAGGAGTAAATGTTCCAGGATCCTCCGCATTAATTCTAAATTCAAATGCCCAACCTTTTTGTTTTACATCCTCCTGCCTGATACTTAAAGTTCCATTTTCTGCAATTTTTATTTGCTCTTTTACAATATCAATTCCTGTTGTTTCTTCTGTAATTGGGTGTTCAACTTGAATTCTCGCATTTACTTCCATAAAGTAAAAATTACCAACATCATCAGAGAGAAATTCAAAAGTACCTGCATTTTCGTAATTTAATGCTTTTGCAAGTTTAACGGCTGTTCGAGTTAAATTTTCAATTTGGTTACTATTTAGGGCAAGCGTAGGTGCCTCTTCGATTATTTTTTGATGTTTTCTCTGGATAGAACACTCTCTAACTCCTAAATGGACCACTCCGCCCTTTCCATCTCCGAGGATTTGAACTTCAACATGTCTTGGATTGGATAAACACTTCTCAATATATATTTCATCTGAACCAAAAGCTGTGAAAGACTCTCTTTTTGCTAAAGCAAATAGTTCATCTAATTCTTCCTGGTTTGATACTTTTCTTATTCCTCTACCACCTCCACCCATGGCTGCTTTAAGAAGAATTGGGTAATCTATTTCTGAGGCAATCATTCTTGCTTCCATTTCATCTTCAATAGGGTCGAGAGTTCCAGGTAGTATCGGTACGCCAACTTCTTTTGCAATCTTTCGAACATTCGCCTTGTTTTTAATAAGTTTAAGCATTGAAGAATTGGGACCAATAAATTTTATTCCATAATCCTCACAAATGGAAGCAAACGAAGAGTTTTCAGATAGAAAACCATATCCAGGGTGAATTGCATCAACATCTAAAAGTAAAGCAGCTGTTATTATTGCTGAAGGATTTAAATAACTTAAGTTTGATGGTGCTGGACCAATGCATATTGACCTATCTGCAAGCTTTACAGGAATTGTATCAGCATCCGCTTCTGAGAATACCTGGACTGTTTCAATTGATAAATCTTTACATGCCCTTATAATCCTTAATGCTATTTCTCCTCTATTGGCTATTAAAATTCTCTTTATTTTCTTCATTTTAACTTCTCGCAATCTTTTTAATTTTTACATAACACAACAGAAAAACATTTTACGATGTATAAAATTTTTATATACATCAAGTTATTTTACTCAGCTAAGAGTTCTACCTTAAATAAATTTTTACCAAATTCGACCATCTCGCCATTCTCAGGGTAAATATCTATGATTTTACCTCTTTTTTCAACTGTTATTTCGTTCATTACTTTCATGGCTTCAATTATGCAGAGTGTTTGTTTTGGTTCCACTATATCGCCTATTTCAACGAAAGGCGAAGAGTCTGGTGAAGGAGCCCTGTAGAAAGTACCAATAAGAGGAGCTTTTACAAAAATGTAATTACCGTTCTCTTTTACTTCATCATTTGAAGGCGGTTTATCCTTTTGATGTGCTTCAATAAACTCTTTTTTTTCGATATTAAAAATTTCACTACTCTCTATCTGGATTGAAAGCTCTTTTGATTGTATCGAAATAGACTTTAAATTATTTGATTTTATTATTGAGACAAGATTTTTCACTATTTCTATTATTTCATTTTCCATAAATTATATTCCCCCTTTATAATAATTTAATGTAACAATTGTTATTGCCCTTATACCTTCTCCTCTTCCTGCAGCATCGAAACCTTTATCTGTTGTAGCTTTTAAATTAATTCTACTTCTATCTATTTTTAATGTTTTAGAGATATTTTCAATTATTTTTTCTGAATAATCAGAAATTTTAGGTTCTTTACAAATTATAGTTGAATCTAAATTTATTATTTCAATTTCAGAAATTTCTTCTATTAAACTTGATAGTAGCTTTGTACTTTTTACACCTAAAATTTCTTTTGTTCCAACTCCAAAATGTAATCCTATATCTCCCATTCCTAATGCTCCAAGAATTGCATCAATAATTGAGTGCGTAAGAACATCTGCATCTGAATCTCCACTTAAGCCTGAGGAAAATGGAATTTTTATTCCTCCGATTATTAATTGCCTATCTTTAATAAAAGGGTGAAAATCATAACCAAATCCAGTCCTAATTTCTCCATGCTCAAGAGCTTTTAGTATCTGCAAATCATCTTTACAGGTTAACTTGTGTGCAGAAAGGCTACCGTTAATAGTTTTTACTTTGGCACTATTAAAAGAACTTAAAATTAATTCTGCTTCATCTCGAAAATTATCTAATTTATCAACATTTTTCGAGAATGCATCTTTTAACGTTTTTACAATGAAACCCTGTGGAGTTTGAGTTAAATTTAGATTTTTACCAAAATAAGAATAAGTCTTTTTATCAAAAACTACATAGTCTTGATCTACTAATTTTATTGCATCATAAACAGGTAAAACAGGGATGATACCATCGATTGTACCTCTTGATAATTCTTTTATTTCTTCATCTATTAAGGTGGCAGGGAAAAGAGGTCTTGCAGCATCGTGTATTAATACAAAATTAGCTTTTTTTGATATATTCTCTAATCCTCTTAAAACGCTTTCTTCACGAGTTTTACCGCCCTTAACAATGTGCGTTATTTTTTCGTACTTTTTAATTTTGGCATAATCTTTTAAACATTCTTCTGCAACAAGTATTATTTCATTAATTTTATTATTTGAATTAAACTTAATTAAAGAATGTTCAAATATGGGAATTCCTTTGAGCGGTACTAATAATTTATTTAAGCTATTAGAAAATCTTTTTCCACTACCATAAGCAACAATTATACATGAGGTAAAATCAATGTTCTTTGACATCACGAATATATCTTCCAAAAATTATCTTCCCAGAAGGTGATTGTAAAATCGAAATACACTCAGCTAAAACTTTTTTATTTAGATGCGTTCTTCCATCTTCCAATACTACCATAACACCATCTTCTAAGAATCCGACACCTTGCCTTGGCTCCTTGCCAGCTTTTGTTAGCAAAACTTCGAATTGTTCCCCTGGAAGAATTTGAAGTCTAAAAGCTAAGGCAACCTCATTAATATTTACTACATTTAATCCTCTATTTCTGCCAATTTCAGTTAACTCTGCATCGAGTGTTACTATGCTTGCACCTATGGCTTTTGCAACACTTAAAATATGTTCTCTTATTGATTTCGGTGTTCTGGAATAAACTATAACTCTAAAGTCCCCCCTTTTTATTTTACTGATTACTTCTAATGACTCAAACCCTCTTTTTATTCTTGACTTGTATAATTCAGATGAATTCTGCATTCTGCGCATTTCGTCAAGGGTAATGGATGATACAAAAATTGGTCTATCGATTAAACCTGTTTTTAATAGTTCAACTATTCTACCATCAAGTATGGCACTACTGTCAATGATAAATGATTTCCTTTTTAAAAATCTGAGTAATAATAAACGTATTGAAAATATTAAAGATAAAAGCAAATCAGTTATAAATGGAAGAATATAAAGACCAAGAATCACCCCTATAAAACCACCAATCAATGTCCATAAATATGAATTGAAGATGCTTTTAAAAAGAAAACCTATAGCATAACAAAGGGCAGTTGCAACAATTAGTCTTATAATTCTTTTTAAGTCTATTTTTGTTTATCTCCTTTCCGATTAAGTTTTAATTTTAAAGCTTTCTAATTATTTTATTTATATTTTAAAAAATATATGAATCTCTTTATAGTACTAAGTAATAAGCCAATAATAATCAAGTAATACCCAAATCTTACAAAACTCATGAGAGGTTTCTTTATTATCTCTATTTCAATTGAATTAGAAATAGTAGGTGAAGTTATTGTTATTTCATTTAATGAAAAATTTTTAAGTTCAATGGTTTCATTTAAAAGCTTTGATTGTGTTGGGTTAGAATAAAGCACAAAGCCTTTTTTATTTATACCTCTTTTTAAAATTAAGTTTTCGCTTTTTCCATTAATATTTATGTCTAATTTAGCAATTTGTTCTATCAGATTTTCTCCTTTTTCCTCCTCTTCTGTTGATAAAACCTTTATTGTATAATCAGCAATATTTCTATCCTCTCCTTTCTTAATGGTTGCTTCTCCATCGGAAACAGGGGAGATGTAAAAATCTTTTTTTAATGTTTTCTTTATATAGGGCATTGGAATAGAGACTTCATTTCCTGAACTATTTGTATAATGCCAAAACTTAGGTTCGGCAGGAAAAAGCTCACCATTTCCTTTCATTTCTATTTTTAAATATTCTACTTCTCCAAGATATTTTTTTTCTCTTTCGAACTCATCTTTTAGTAAGAAACTATAACCATTTTCAAAGAATGTTCTTTCTTTAAATAGGTTTACTCTTAACAAAGAATCATGAGTGCTTGAAAAAAATACCCCAATTAAAAGTATACCAACAGCAATAGAACTTAATTTTCCTCCAATATTTTTAAGACTTAAATGCTTTAAATTTTTGAAAGAAGTTGAAATTGTCAAAAACCCTACTAAAGTAATTATAAAGCTTAGAGGAGTTAAAGGTAGATCAAAAAATATAAATAAAAGTAGCGACAATAAAGCAGAAATAAATAAATAAACAAAAAAAGCTCTTAAAAATGTATTAAATTTTAGAGGGTGATGCTTGCCACAAAGATTTCCAAAAGCTATTCCTAATATGAGAATAATACTGAATATTGAAAAATATATGTAGTAAAAGGAAAGGTGTATATTTTTTGCTTCTCCTAATAAATATGTAATAAGTGGATAATTTGTACCGATAATTAATACCAAAGCTAATAATAGTATTAATATTGGGGCAAGAAATAAAGCAAACTCTTCATAAAAGATATGCTTAATTCTCTTTTTATCTTCTTTTATATCATTAAATCTTAATATAAACAAAATTAGCGGGATTAAAAGAATAATAATTTCTAAAAAAAATAGCCCGTAAAGTAGACCACTTTCTACATATGAATGTGCTGATATATTTGCAAGTAGTCCTGATCTTGTAAGGAATGTGGTGTGCATTACTCCTGCGAAGGATAGTATTGCTAAAAGTATTGAGAACTTTAAACCTTTTCCATATTTCTTATATAGTAGAGATGTGTGGAATAATGCTACAATAAATAGCCACGTTATCAAAGTGCCATTTTCAATAGGATCAAATGACCAGTATCCACCCCATCCAAGAGTTTCGTATGCCCAAAGTGACCCCAACACAATTGCAACAGTAAAACCAAAGAGAGATAACATTATCCATTTTTGAGTTTTTTTTATCCAGCAGGAATATTCTCTTTTAATTAGCGATGATACTGCATAAGCATATATTAAACCTAAGAATGCATAACCTAAGAAAGCAAATGGTGGGTGAATATACATTAAGGGATGAGAAAGCATTGGATTTAAGCCTAAACCATCACTTACTGTTTTTTGGGTTAGAGCAAAAGGATTTGATGTATAAAAAAGAATAAGAACCATAAGCAAAATTGAGAGAACTATGGGAGACGAAAATCTTCTCCACATTTTATCTTTAAGAGAGATCAAGAGAGCAACTGAATTAAAAACTGCCCATAAAAGAAATGATCCAGATTGACCAGCCCAAACTGAGACAAACGTTAACCCAGCTGGCATTTCTAAATTTGTGTATCGATAAACATTAAGGTATGAAAAATTATGTGTTAGATATAAATATGCTAAAAAAACAAATGTTAGTATTGTGAAAAATGCAGTTGAATAAGAAAACACAACTGCATACTTTTCAAAAGCTTTATTTTTGATTCCCAATAAAAATAGAATAAGCGATAAAGAAGTGATTATTATTGATATAAATGTTAAAATATTTCCCATTCTTTTTGTATTTTCTCCTTTATTTAAGTTCCTTTGGAAGTTTAAGGTATACAAAATAAGCAATTAATAGTTTTAATATATCAAAAGGAAGAAATGGTAATACTCCTCCAATTATTCCAGCTTTAAAAGTAATTTTTGTTACATAACTAAACTGTAATACCCCGATGATGTAAATAATTAGGAGGCTTATAGATAAAGCAATCAGAGAATGAAATTTCTTTGACAATATTCCAGAAAACGGAGCGGATATAATAAAACCTATTAAATATCCACCAGTAGGGCCTATTAAAACAACAGGACCTGCTCTCATACCTGCAAAAATAGGTAAACCAATAACTCCTAAAAGCACATATATAGCACAGGCAATAGTACCAAAAACAGGTCCTAATACGAGAGGAGCAAGCAGAACAAATAAAATTTGCAATGAAAAATGAATTTCAGAAATAGGAGTTGGAAAAGATATAATTCCTCCAATTGCAATTAGGGCAACAAAAAGAGCAGTTTTTAAAAGTGATATTAAAATTTTACTATTCATAATTATTTTTCTTTATTTAATTCAATAAATTCTAAAAAGTTTCTGACCCATCCGTCTGCACCTAAGTCTTTTTCTCCTATAATTGTTGATTTGGCTCCTGCTCTTCTTGCAGTTTCAACATCAATTTCGTTGTCCCCTACAAGTAATAATTTGGAGGGCTCTATATTTAAGATTTCGGAGATCTTGAGCAATATATCGGCTTCTGGCTTACCTTTTTCTACTTCATCTGATGTTACAATGCATTTAATTTTATCCCGAATATTTAAATATTCTACCATTTCTATCGTATTTTCTTTACTATCAGATGTTGCAATGCAAATAGGAGCAAATTTGCTAAAAAAATTAATTGCTTGAACTGCGTAAGGCAGAGGATTGAGAAGATCTTCTTTACTAACCATTTTTGCTCCAAGCTCTATTATCTTTTCCCCATATTCTTTACATTTAAACCATGGTAGTTTATATGTTAGCCATATAGCTACCGCCATAAGAATAGGGGCTTCAGATGCATGAAAGGTCACAAGTGGGGAATATGGTAGAGCATCCCGAGCGCCAAAAATTTCATCAGCTGTCTCTCTAATATTCAGTCCTAACTCTTCTGCTGCTTTCATCTGGTAATTAAATAATTTTTTCCATAAATTTACTCCACCGACAATTGTTCCATCTTTATCAAATACTATTGCAGAAACATCTTTTATGGTACCTTTTAGGGTTTTAATATCCATTAATTGCTTGGTTGTTCCTCTATGAATAATTCGTGGCTATCTTCATCATATCCGAAGAGCTCACTGTATCTACCCCAATCAATTGCTATATTAAGTTGCTCTTTTGCGGATTCTTCGGAATATTTCTGCTTTAGAAGGTCAATAAAGAATTCTTCATTCATCCTTTTATCGGTTTTATGTTCAATGATTTCTAAAATTTGTTTTATAAATGCTACTTTTTCAAGAACAGCTTTTCTAAATATTTCTTTTTTGTGAAGTAAATCTGCATCTGCAAATCGTTTACCCTCCTCTGTTATTATAATATCACCATATTTGGTCTCCACAAAACCAAGCATTTCTGCTGCTTCTATTAATGGCTGCATTTCATCAACACTCATTAATAAATCATCTGCAAGTTTATAAATGTCTAATTGCTGTCCCTGATCAGATATTAGTTCTATGAAACCTGTTAATGCCCCAACCCTTATTGATGGTATAGCTGGTTTTTCTCCAACTTTTTGCTGAGTATCTATGCGCGTAACTACCTCCTTACCCAACATTATACTGTAAATATGGTCCAAAAGTCTTGCAAATTCAGGATGATTTTTATCTCTCCAGTGAGGAATAGTGACAGGTATTTCTTCTTTTATTCTTCCTGGATTTTTACTTAATATGATTATTCTATCTGCCATAAACAGCGCCTCTTCAATGCTGTGAGTAACGAGAAGCATTGCTTTGGTTGGAATTTTGTTTCCTATCCACAATTCAAGGAGGTCAGTTCTTAAATTTTCAGCTGTCAGAATGTCAAGACCTGAAAATGGTTCATCCATAAAGAGAATTTCAGGTTCAACAACTAATGCCCTTGCAAAGCCGACTCTTTGCTGCATGCCACCTGAAAGCTCTTTTGGATAAGCAGTCTCAAAACCATCCAAACCTACGAGGTCTATTGCTTCATAAGTCTTTTTTTCAACTTGAGGTTTAGGAATGCCTTTTGCTTTTAAGCCTATGGCTACATTATCAAAAACTGATAACCATGGGAAAAGAGCAGGAGATTGAAAGACCATCGATATATTGGGATTAACATCGGAAAATTCCTGTCCATGATAGAAGATTTTACCTTGAGTAGGTTTTAATAAACCTGCCAGACACCGTAAAATAGTAGATTTGCCAGACCCAGATGCTCCAAGAATTGCTACAAATTCCCCTTCATATAAACCAATATTAATATCTTCTATCACCGTAATACTTGTTTTATTGGGCATATCAAATTTTACTGTTAAATTTTCACCTTTTAAGATCATATCATTTCCTTATCAAACTCTATGTTCAATTGACTTCCAGTAAATTTTTCTCCAAATGTATCTATTTATTAATACAACAGTTATTATCATTATTAATGTACTACCTGCAAGTAAACTATAATCTCCTTTGCTCGTAGCAATATTTATTAAAGAGCCAATTCCATTAGCATTATATATTTTACCACGAAATTCTACATATTCGGAAACTATCGAAGCATTCCATGCTCCTCCTGTTGCTGTAATAAGCCCAATAATGAGCTGAGGCATAATTGCAGGAAGGATTAATACTCTCCATTTATCAAGCTTTCTAAACTTAAAAATTTTAGAAACTTCTTTTAGATCTGTTGGAATCGATTGAGCACCAGCTATGACGTTGAATAGGATGTACCATTGTGTACCAAGAAGCATAAGAACGATAGAAGCTAAATTAATTCCACCTCTCGAATTTATTAACCACATTACTATAATTGGAAAAACTGCAGTTGCTGGGATAGAAGCAAAGATTTGAACTATTGGTTCAAGTTTATTTGCCAATTTCTTGTTCAATCCTATTGCTACTCCAAGTGGAACAGTCCAAATTAGAGATATAAAAACAGCCGTAACAACTCTAAGTAGAGTAAAAAAATCTGCAAGAACAATATTTAACCAGTTATCTACTTTTAAATTTTTTGTTAACGCAAAAAACATGATTGATCCATAGCCAACACACAAAATGAGAAGGCTATAAATTATTATAGATGTAAAAGAAAATTTTTGCTTTTTTTGTGTTTGAAGCGAAGGTATTGCGTCTTTCTTCTTAAGTTGTTTAATAGTTATTCCATCAATCATATTATTCCAGGAATTAGAAATTACTTTTATGATTTTAGAACGGTTAAGTTGAACAAGAAGCGTGGAAGTTGGAACTTCTTCCTCTTTTAGTTCTGTCTTAAATTTTTGCGCCCAAGCGATTAATGGTCTCCAGATTAATTGGTCTATTAAAACAATTATTATAATGATAGTTCCCAATCCCATTAGAATTGCTTGAGTGTTTCCTTCTATTGCAGCAAGTTGAAGGTATGATCCTATTCCCGGTAATCTAAAATCTTTTCCACCAAGCACAAACATCTCAGATGCCATTAGGAAAAACCATCCACCAGCAACGGACATCATACTATTCCAAACAAATCCTATCATAGATGCTGGTAACTCAACGTAAAAAAACTTTAAAAATTTATTAAAATTGAATATATTTGCTACCTCGTTATACTCCTTTGGTATGGCTTTCATTGATCCATACACACTGAAAGCCATATTCCAGACCTGGCTTGTAAAGATTAATAAAATACAAGCAAGTTCCAACCCTAATCTTTCATTTGGAAATATGTTAATTAGAGAAATAACAAATATTGGAAGGAAGGATAGAAGTGGAATAGACTGCATAACATCAAGCAAAGGTATCATAATTGCCTCTGCTTTTTTATAGTGAGATGCAATGTAACCATATACAATAGAAAAAACAACTGATATTGCAAAAGCTGCAAGTTGCCTTAATATTGAGAGCCATGCATAGAAAGGTAAATTAGATGCGGTAAGAAAAATTTGCGGAGAATAAGATATTTCTTTTCCTATTCCGGCACCTGCCCTTATAAGTCCATAAATAAATGAAAGGATTATTAATACTATAAAAATATCTACAGGCTCAATATTATTTTTCTTAGTAAAAGGAAACTTTAATCTCATAGTGGATGATTATACCATTTCTTTTTTGTCTTAAGAAATCTCGTTTTTATTAACTACAATCTTGATGAAGTGTATAATAACCTTTTATAAGTAAGGATGCAGGTAGTATAATTTTCTTTTTCTTTGTTTTTTTCACTTCTAAAAGGGGTTCATTCTTTTCATGTTTGAAGAAGAAATACTTCCTGGATTCCGCATCAAGTGCGGAATGTCATTACTACTGTCATCCCCAACTTGATTGGGGATCCAGTGTTTTCTTTCTTTTTCTTTGTTATTTTCATTTTCTGTAATTCCTGAAATCCTCAAACATGAATCTATGTTATTTTTCTCTCTAATATTAAAAGAAAGAAATACTTCCTGGATTCCCGCTTTCGCGGGAATGACAAATAGTTCGCTTGAATAACAGAAATATGTCGTGTGAATGACCACCACTGTCATCTTCGAAAGCACACCCACTGTCATCCTCGAAATCCACACAAACTGTCATCCTCGAAATCTTT
>Ga0255342_1002250_pt1 | contig 24581 bp, 13 predicted proteins | sample wastewater_treat_3_FD_192416 | JGI IMG/M metagenome (GOLD analysis project Ga0255342, IMG submission 192416) | Wastewater microbial communities from Lulu Island WWTP, Vancouver, Canada - plant14 | ecosystem: Engineered > WWTP > Wastewater > Unclassified | place: Canada: Vancouver, British...
AGGCTCCCCGGTGCTTTCATTTCCCCGCGAGAGACGGGCACCGCCAACGCACAGAGGAGCGTGGCAAACACCGCGATTTTTTGAAGGCGACAAAACTTTTCTTCAGCGTAACTCGTTCGCATGAAACGTCTTCTCCTTGATTGTTTGGGTTCACGTCCCCGAAACCGACGAGGACAGTGTACGCCGTGCTGCGGCAGTTCGTCCAGTGGATTATTCCCTTCGTGGGTAATCGGTTAGTGACAGGGGCTTGCGAGTTCAGTGCGTGGTTTGTGTGTGCGCAGTCGGGAGCGCGGGCGTCCCCGCCCGCTGAAAATTGAACGGTAAGCGTTGAATGTTACGTGTTGGGTTGAGGTGCCCCTTCAGGGCACGCTGTCGCGGGGCGACGATATCCGGGGCTGCGCTCCGCTTGCCCCGGGCTATGGTGAATCGGCCCGTTGGGCCGACGTTCCACAAATCGCCATCCGGAGTCGTAGGCAAATAGGGCTGGTCTAAATACCTGTCCCTTAGTTGCAGCCGAAAGGCGCAAACCCAGACACCAGACTTGTGCCGCGCGACGTGGCACGGGCATCTTGCCCGTGTGGCGGCGTGAAACGCCGCCCGGACGAGCAGACGCTCGTCCCTCCCATCCTGCGGGCAAAAAAAATCTTGCGCAATCTGCGGATAAAACCAGAAAGCCGCAAGACACGTTGTTGCGGGCGAGGACGCCCACGCTCCCTTTTTGCGTCCCACTTTCACCAGAAACGCATTGTCTTCGCACCCCTGTCACTAACCGATTCGCGATTACGCTGATTTTAGGGTTGACTTTTTCCCCCTTTCCTTTGGACAATGCCCCAAAACTGTCTGGAGCCGGTGGTTGCTGGCCCACCTTGGCGATCCCGCCCTGTGATTATGAAAATCAGCGTACGAAACGCAAGGAGTCGGACGATGAAAAACAGAACGATGCGTGTCGCCGGATTTTTAAAGGTTTTTTGCTGCGGTTCCGCCATGCTGCTTGGCGTTACCGAGGTGTACGCCGATTCAGGCGCGTGGAACAATGTCGCATCAGGCGATTGGAACATCCCCGCCAACTGGGTGGGCGGCGTTGTCCCCTCGGGCGCGGGTTCGGTGGCCTCCTTCACCAACTTCGTTGCCGCGACCGTGAATCAAAACGTTCCGGGGCTGACGCTCGGCAGCCTCTTCTTCGCCAACGGCTTTCACACGGTCACCAACAACGCCATTACCCTTGACAACAACGCCTCCCCCGCAACCGTCACAGTCGGCATCGGTGCCGCCAATACCACGTGGGCCGTGCTCGCCGTACCGCTGAACGTCACGGGCGGACTGACCAAGCGCGGCGCGGGTCAACTGGATCTCACTGCCGAAGCCCCCGGGATCCTGACGGGGCCGGTGACCCTAGACGGCGGTACCCTCTCCTCGTCCGCGACCGGCGGTGCGCCTCTGGGGTCCGGCAGTGTGGCCGTGAATGGCGGCAGGCTCAATCTCGCTCCTGCGGGCAGCGGCCAGGATGTCGCCCTCACAGCAGCCTCCGGCAGTACGGACGCCACCTTCACCTACAGCGGTGCCGCAACCCTCGATCTCGCGAAGGGCGCGAACACGAGCCTCACGCTGACGCTGGGCAACGCTTCCGCCGCGTCCGAGAGCGTCCTCGCGCGTGCTGGTAGCGGCGTGCTGATCGTCGCGCCGGCGAACGGAACCGCGAATCTGGGTGCCACCGAGCGTCTGCTCGTGAACGGCGGCGTGCCGACCCACAACGGCATGGTCGGTGCCTCAATCGTGGGGCGCGACAGCGATGATAGCGGGAATACCGGCGATTTCCTGACCTACGGTGCGAATGGTTTTACGGTCGCCAACTACACCGATGGGCTCGGCGGGGGCGCCGACTCGATCGCCAACCTGACCGCCACCACGGCCACCGACAACGCGAGCGTGTACGCCTTGCGCGTGAACAGCGGTGTGCTCCTGAATGTCAACGTCGGCAAAACCCTTACCGTCGGAGACGGCACTCGCCCGGCCGGCCTGATGCTGAACAAGACGGGCAAAACGACCACTGTGGTCTCCAGCGGTACCTTGGACTTCGGTACCTCGGAGGGCATTGTCCTCTTCAACGGTATAAACACCGGCGGCGCGATTCAAACCATTGTCTACTCGTCCTTGGCCGGCCAGAACGGCATCACTTTTGCCGGGCTCTCTCCGAGTGCCGAGATCAATCTGAGTCCTGCCAGCAGTAACCCGTACACCGGCGGGACCCGCATCCTCTCCGGACGGGTCGTGATGTCGAAAAACAGTGCCCTGGGCGGCGGGGATATCACCGTGCTAGGCCACGATGGCTGGGGCGGCCAACTCTATCTCTCCGGCTCCTGGTTCACTATCACCAATGCCCTCCACATTTCCGGTCTCACTGGCCATGTGGAGGCAAACTATCGGTTCGGCGCCATCAGGATCGGGGGCAACTCTCTGTTCACGGGTCCGGTCGAGTTGCTCGGCGACACATGCATCGCCGCTTCAGATAGAAAGGTCACCGGAACCTTCAGAGGCCCGATCACCGGCCCGTGGCGACTCGAAGTCGGAGGGGATCACACTGTTGATCGTCTCTCCGGTACGATCGTGCTGACCGGAACGAACACCTATTCGGGCGGCACGCGTGTGCACCGCAACACCCTGAAGGTCGGCACGGGCGGGACTCTAGGAACCGGTCCGGTTGAGAATGACTACAGCCTGATTTTCGACAGCGCGTCCACCGTTGAGGTCACCAATCTCCTCAGTGGCACCGGATCTCTCACACACCAAGGAGCAGGTACCCTGAAGCTCGGTCGTGTCCCCGACTATGCCGGGCCGCTGACCCTCAACGGCACGCTCGACCTCTGCGGTTCTTCCGCCGCTTTCGGCGCGCTCTCCGGCGTCGGCCGGGTCGTGAATTCCTCGGGGCTGGATCTTGTGCTGACGGTCGGTTCCGGTAATACCAACACCGTCTTCTCCGGACAGATTGACGACGGGATCTCGCTGGTCAAAACCGGCACCGGCACCCTGACCCTTTTTAACACCAACCGCTACAGCGGCGCGACGACCGTCTCAGGCGGTACCCTTAAGATGGGGAGCTTGTCAGACATCTCCGGGCTCTCCTACCGCTTAGACGCCTCCAAGCTCGACTCCCTTACCACGCTCAATGACACCAATGTCACCGCGTGGGCGGACGCAGATGGGCGCGCCGTGACCTTCAACCAGACCGATGTGAACCAGCAGCCGATCCTTATTTCCGGCTCGATCAACGGCCTCCCCGCTCTCCGCTTCGGTTTTTCCGGAGCCAGCAAACGCCTCATCGCCAACACAAGCGCTGCGGCCCGGACCGTCTTTATCGTCAACCGGATGACTTCCGGCGCGCAGGGCAACGGCATCTGGGGGTCGGACGGAAACGACCTGGGTATCCGCGCGAACAGCGCCACCGTATGGCAACCCATCCCTTCTGCTGGAAACACGAACGACTTTGCTTATGGGGGCGAGACGTACATCAACGGCAAGCTCGGCACAACGTTTACGAGCGGTGTGCCGCACATCCTGACCGCGGTCAGCGCGAAACAGGAAAATTTTACCGCTGCGCTCGGGCACTACTTAACGACACACCCCGACCGTTATTTTCGGGGCGAGATTGGCGAGGTGCTGGTCTTTGACCGGATCCTGAGTCCGGCAGAGCGCCAGTCGGTCATCGGATACCTTGCGGAAAAATGGCTGAACGACGCTCCCTTCCCCCCGGTACTGGACATGCTGCCGACCGCGACCGCGCTGACCCTCGCGGATGCCGGGACGCTGGATCTGAACGGCGTGAACCAGACTGTGGCCTCGCTCTCGGGCGGGGGTACGGTGCGTAACAGCAACACGGACGCTTGCATCCTGACCGTGGGCGGCGACAACGCGAGCACTGTCTTCGACGGTAAGATCGAGGGTGCGCTTTCGCTGAGGAAAACCGGCTCCGGAACGCTCACCCTGAACGGAACCAGTGCCGCCACGGGCGCGACCGTGATTGAGGGCGGCACCCTGAAACTGGGCGCGTGGTTGCCCGCCGCCGGCCTCTCCTACCGGCTGGATGCCATGGCCGCATCCACCCTCACCCTGAGCGACAGCAACGTCACGGCATGGGCCGACGCGAACGGCAGTGCCCTGACCTTCACGCAGCCGACCGCCAGTCTGCAGCCCGTCTATGTGGCCAACAGCGCGATCAACGGTCGGCCGGCTGTGCGCTTCGCCCAGACCGGACGCAACCGGATGGCCGCGAATCTCGCCACCAGCGCGCAGACGGTCTTCGTTGTGTACCAGATGAGTTCTCATGGTCAGAACGACGGCATCTGGGGAAAGAGTGCCGAGGATTGCGGCATCCGTGCGGAGAACATCTCCGCGTGGCGGCACATAAACGCAGACGACTTCACCTACCGTGGAGAGATGTATATCGACGGTGTGCCGGGCAACACCTTCGCCGCCTACCAACCGCATGTCCTGACGGCGGTCAGTTCCAATCAGGTGAACTGGACCACCGCGATTGGCAACTACTGGGACTCTTCCCACGGCTTGAACCGCTATTTCCGCGGCGACATCGGCGAAATCCTGGTTTATGACCGCAAGCTGAGCGTCAAAGAGCGCGTATCGGTCGAGACCTACCTAAACCAGAAATGGCTCGGCTCGGGCGTGACCAGTCGGCTGTCGACCAACTCCACGGTCACGGTCGCCGCCGGCGCAACCCTGGATCTGAGCGGACAGACGCAGCCTCTCGCCTCGCTCTCGGGCGGCGGTTCGGTCATCAACGGCACCGTCACGGTGAGCGGAGAAACCTCTCCCGGCGGCGGCACAGTCGGCACGCTCGCGCTGCCAGACAGCCCGGGTCTCTCCGGCACGCTGCGCATCGATGTGCGGCCGGACGGCACCTGTGACAGGCTGGACGTATCAGGTGATCTGGATGTTTCACAACTCGCGCTTGTGGTCGCGGATATCGGGCAGATCAGCTCCGGGTTCACCTATACCATTGCGACCTGTACCGGCGTTCTGACAGGCAGTTTCACCTCCCACAATCTGCCGCAAGAAACCTGGGGCGTACGCTACATCTGCACACCCGGCGCGGGCAAGATCATGCTGGTGCCGCGTAACGGCCTGTTGATCTTGATCCGGTAGGCGGGTGCCCTTTGCAACGCTCCGTCCCGACACTTCGTCACGTACACTTCGTCACGTACACTTCGTCACGTACACTTCGTTGCGTACACTTCGTCGTTAGCACAATCGACTAGGTGTGGGGACTAAGTGTGAACGACTAAGCGTAAGCGACTAAGTGTACCTCCGCGCGTGGCGTGGAGGGCAAAAGCGGTGCCGCGACCCGCGCACAGCGCGGCTCTTGTCACCGCACTCCAAAATTTTCCGCAGTGCGGGCGCATGCATAGCATGATTTGGAGGGCGAGTGTCCCCACGAGCCGCCTTCCGCTGTGCGGAAGGATGGGTGCCGGTTTCATCGCGGAGCCCCGGGAGGGGCAAGCGTCTGCTTGCCCGGCGGCGCATGCGCCGCCCACTTGAGCGTTGAAAGTTGAACGTTGAGAGTTGAGCGTTTTCTTTTTGTCTGTTAGGTAGGTTTGTCTCCCATCTTCATGCCGATTACTGTACCCTCTCTCTCTTTGAAGCAGAAGGAGGAAGGAGCCGACTATGAACCGTCCGATGCGAGATCATCGTTTGGTGGCAGGGATGTGCGAAGATCATGCGTTTCTGGTGAAAAGGAGAGCAGAGAGTCGGGAGCGCGGGCGTCTTCGCCCGCAACAGCGTGTCTTGCAAATCGTCCTTTTCATGATTGCCCTTTGTACGGCAGCCGGGGGCGCACGCGCTCAAGCTGTCATCGACGGCATTCTGAAAGGGCTCGAACCCCTGCCGCCGCGGCCGGGTGAAGAAGCCTGGACCTTTGTTCAGGAGCAGCGGAAACCGTTGTGGGAGGGCGGCCACGGCTGGAGCCCGCGCGAAGCGGCGGCGGGCGAGGCCGACCTGCGCCGCGGCGTGCGCGTGGACGCGCGTTTCCCCGACCCCGAAGGACTGCTGAAGACCGCCTACGATGACTTGGCCCTTTTCCTGAAAGCCGGCAACGTGCCGACGAACGGCACCTTCGTCATTGAGACCGCCAAGGCCGAAACCCCGGTTTTCGAGGCCTACCGGATCGAGGTGGCGGCAGACCGCTGCCGTATCCTGGCAGCCGACACCGAGGGCATCCGGCGCGGCATTTTTGCGGTCGAGGATGCGATGCGCGCCGCGTGCGGCCCGTTCCTGACTCTGGGCACGGTCGAACGCAAGCCCTTCATCAAGTCGCGCATCTCTTGTTATTTCCGGCCCTTGAACATCAACCGCGTGCCCAGTTCTCCGGACGGGCTCTACTACTCCGACGGTTACCTCAACCGCATGGCCCACGACGGTATCAACGGGCTGTGGCTCTGGGTGCGTTTCGAGGACATCGTCAAGTCGGACACGATTCCCGAATTCGGCAAAAACCGCGACGTGCTTCTGGCCCGTCTGCGGCAGCAGGTCGAACAGTGCCGACGGTATGGGATCAAGATCTATCTCTTCTCGATCGAGCCTGAGAACTGGGACTCGAACAAGAACGATTATCTCAAGAGGCATCCTGAGATGGGTAGCGACGCCCCCGAGGGGTATACCCGATTTCTGTGCCCGTCGACTCAGGCCGGCGCGCGCTTCCTTTACGACGCGATGAACAGCGTCTTCTCCGAGGTTCCCCACTTGGGCGGTCAGATCAACCTCACGCTGGGCGAATACGCATCGACCTGTCTGCGGACCGTCTCGCCCCACTCCGACCGCAAGCCGACCTGCCGCGCTTGCGCGAAAAAAAGCAACGCGGAGGTGATGCGCGACATCCTCGCCCCCATGGCCAAGGGCATGCACGACGCCAACCCTGACGCCGAGCTGATCGCGTGGTACTACATCCCCTTTGCCACTTCCTTCGCGGACTGGTTCTACGAGATTCCCGCAACCTGCAACAAGGATGTGTCGCTGCAGTTGAATTTCGAGTCCGGCGTGACGAAGCAGGTCTTCGGCAGGGGCCGCACGGGGTATGACTACTGGTTGGCCGCCCCGGGACCTTCCGTGCCGTACGATCGGTTTGCGCGTGTGGCCCGACAGGCCGGCATGCCGATGTCCGCAAAAATCCAGACCTGCAACTCGCACGAGGTGGCCACCGCGCCGCAGATCCCGGTTCCGGGCCTGCTCTACCGGAAATTCAAGGCCATGCGGGAGCTGGGCGTTTCCCGCGCCATGCTTTGCTGGTACTTCGGCAATTTCCCGGGAATTATGAACAAGGCGGTGGGCGCTCTTTCGTTCGAGCCCTTCCCGGAGTCGGAAGAGGCCTTCCTGAAGGAGCTGGCGCGCCCCGACTGGGGCAAGCAGGCGGACAAGGTCGCTCAGGCCTGGAAGCGGATGGCCGACGGGTATGAGCACATGCCGCTGATCACGGAGTTCCAGTGGTGGGGCCCCATGCACGACGGCGTGGTCTGGCCGTTGCTGCTGCGCCCGCAGGACGCCCCGCTCGTCCCGACGTGGATGAATCCGGCGCCCTTCCCGCCCTGCGGGGACCGGATCGGCGAGTGTCTGGCGCAGGCCTATACCCTTTCCGAGGCCGTTGAATCGTGCCGTAACCTGAGTGCCGGATGGAACTGGGGCGTGGATTTGCTCCGGACGCTGGAGTCCGCCCCGGGGCTTCTGCCGGAACGCCGTCTGGACATCGGCGTGGCCAAGGCGCTGGGCATCCAGTTCCGCAGCGGGCTGAACATCCTTCAGTTCTACGATCTGCGCGAGCGCATGGTTCATGAAACTCCCGCCCAGCAGCTTGAGACGATCAAGGAACTACGCCGGATCGCCGAAGAGGAGTTGAAAAACGGCGGCGAACTGGTCGCCCTGTGCGAGGCCGACTCGCGCCTGGGCTTCCATTCGGAGGCCGGCGGCTACAAGTATTATCCTGCGAAAATCCGCTGGCGCATGAAGCAGATCCAAGGACTACTCGACAAGGATTTCCCCGCGCTCGAGCGCGAGATCGCGAGCGGCACGGATGTCTTTGCCGCCTACTCCGGACGTAAACCCGACGGCCCCGCCGTGCGCAGCCTCTTCTGCGCGGACATCGGGATGCGCGTGTCCGGCAATCCCGCTAACCACCGTCCGCCCGACGGACTGGAGTGGCAGACCTGTTCCGGCACCAACGCCGTCGTGCCCGAGATCCGCTGGGCCTGCTGCCACGACCGCGACGCCTTCTACGTGCTGACCGAGTGCGTCGGCGAACACCTGAAAAAGGCGGGCTCCGTAACGCTCACGGTCGAGCCGCGCAGACTGTGGCCGACGCTCAATTACAGCATCTCCTGGTTCCGCATGAAAGACAACCGCGGCTGGTACGGCTGGCGGCGCATCCCGTTCGTCTCGCTCCAAGCTGATCCGGTCGTCCCCAAACCGCTACGTGTCAATGTCAGGAACGAGATTGCCGGAGTGGGAGAAACGTCTTGGATCGCTCGGAACCCCTGGGGGCCGCGTCTTCTGATCAATACCGACAATCCGGCCAACCTTGGCTGGCTGTTTTTCGAGCGCGGCCTGTAAACCGAAAAAGAGCGGATTTTTCAACGCTCGTCCGGGCGGCGTTTCACGCCGCTTCTGAACGCTGGGCGCCGAACGCTGAACACCGAACGCAGAAAAAGCGGCGTCGCGCGGAATACCGCTTGCCGCCGCACTCCAAATTTCTCGCTCAAAATCTGGGGTGCGGTGACGAGAACCGCGCTGTGCGCGGGTCGCGGCACCGCTTTCCCTCCGCGCTGTGCGCGGAGACACTTCGTCGCCACACTTCGTCTCCCATACACTTAGTCGAAAACACTTAGTCGAAAAACTTAGTCGATTGCGCCAGCGACGAAGAGTAGGGACGAGGTGTAAGCGACGAAGTGTAGGGACGAGGTGTAAGCGACGAAGTGGAGCGACTAAGACTAAGAGTGACGCGGCAGGGTGACGTAGAAGGTTGTGCCTTGACCGGGGGCGCTCTCGACCCGCACTTTGCCGCCGTGTGCATCGACAATGGCTTGGACGATATTGAGGCCCAGTCCTAGGCCCTTCTCCGCCTCCCGAGCCTGTTGGCCGCGGAAAAGCCGTTGCCAGATCAGCGCGCACTCCTCCTGCGGGATGCCGATACCGGTGTCGCGGACACAGGTGGTGATGCCGGTGTCATCTGCGGTAAAAGAGACAATGACCGATCCGCGCTGCGGGGTGTACTTGATGGCGTTGTCGATGAGGTTGGCGAAGACACGCGCCAGACGTGCCCGATCGCCCCGGACGAACATGTCTGCGGTTGGCGGGTCGGTTTCTAGAGAGATATCCTTCTCTTCCGCGACGAGTGCGTAGAGATCGATGATCTCGTCGATCAGCGTGGTCAAGTTGAAGGGTTGGATGTTGAGCCTGACGAAACCGCTCTCCATTTCGCGCGCGTCCATCAGATTCTGAAACTGGAGTTTGGCGTTGTCGCAATCTTCGATGATGTCTGCCAGCGTGTCGGATACGTCTTGCGGGAGGTCGCGGTGGTTCAGGGCGAGTTCAGCAGCACCGCGGATGCGGGTGAGCGGCGTGCGGAAATCATGTGCGATGTTGTCCATGGTCTGCCGCATGGCTTGGATCAGATGGGCATACTTTTCAGTGACGATCGTAAAGAGACGGCCGAGGGTGTCGAGTTCGGCGATCAGGCTTTTCACGGGAGGCGCGCCGGTCTCAAAAGCTCCGGTTTCAATGATGTGGCTCATAGAGTCGGTGATGCGATAGATCGGGCGCAGCGTGATCACCATCATGAAGATGCCGGAAAGGATTGAAAACAGGGTTGAGAGCAGTGCGAAGACCAGTAGCATGCGGGCCAACATACTCTTTTGGTCGACTTCCAAGAACGATCCCTTGCCCACCTGCAGGACGCGCCCATCTTCGAGCTGGGTGGTCTGGATTTGAATATGGCGTCCAAGGGGTTTGATGTAATACTCGCTCAGACCGGCGGGCGGCAGGGACGAGTCCCCTCGCGGGGGCGTGTAGACACGCCAGTCAGGCAGGTCGATCTTTTTGGGCCAGGTGATGGTGTACTCCACCTGCCCGCGCCGGTTGATGACGCGGACGATGAAGATGGTGGACGGGGGGTAGCGCCCCATTGTGACCTGTTCCGCCAGCAGATTGCTGCCGGCGCTCTGCTGGATGAGTTCGACCAGCTCTTCGCTCTCGGCGGTGACATCTTGCCGGTCGTATCCACGCGCGGATTTCGTGATGATGTGGCTGGCGAGCACGTAGATGCTGACGGTGCAGAGCGCGTAGACCACGAGGTAACCCAAGCACAGGTAGAAGGCGAAGGAGCGGAAGACCTTATTGATCCGTCCGGAAAACATAACCGACTCCGCGCAGGGTTTGGATCAGTTTCTTGTCGAAGCCGGCATCAATCTTGTTGCGAAGCCGGCAAACCAGAACGTCGACGATGTTGGTTTGGGGGTCTAAATCAAAGTTCCAAATACTTTCGAGGATCAATGTTTTGGTGAGCGGACGGTTGGGGTTGCGCATCAGCAAGTCGAGGAGGGCGAATTCGCGCGGCTGGAGATCGATCTTCTTTTCGCCGCGCACAACGGTACGGCGCAGCAGATCCACATGTAGATCACCGATGCTGATGGAGGTTGCGGTTTTGCCCTTTTGTGGTGCCGTTGCTGTGCGGCGGGTGATGGCATTCAGGCGCGCTGAGAGTTCAGAGAATGCGAAGGGCTTGATCAGATAATCGTCGGCACCCGACTGAAGGCCGGAGACCCGGTCGCCGACAGCGTTTTTGGCGCTGAGCACCAACACGGGCGTGAGGTCGCCGCTACTGCGCAACTGCTTGAGCACGGTGAGGCCGTCGATTTCAGGAAGCATGATGTCGAGCACGACAGCGTCGTAGCGGTGGGTCTGCCAGAGTGCCCGGCCCTCGGTGCCGGTGGATGCGGTTTCAACGGTGTGCCCCTCTTGACGCAGTCCGCGGCTGATGAACGCCTGGATTTTCTTATCGTCTTCGATGACAAGCACGCGCATGACGGCCTCCTGAAGCTACAGTTCTTTGAAACGGGCAAGCGGATCGTCGTCCGGACGGTCGTTGTTATAGATGAAGTGGGCTTGCAACACTGCGACGACGATAAAGAGTGGTAACAATAGTTCCTGCCCTTCTTCAAGGGCGGTCGTAAGCGCGTACAGGGAGTCGGAGAGGTGGATGCCAAAGTTTTTGCGAAGGATGGCTGGCAGACGGTCTACGATTTGGATCAAGACGAGGGTACCACCCAAAAACCCGATCGACCAAGAAACCGGATGTAGTTTGAACAGGCCGGTCCACAGTCGGCGCAGGAAATAGAGTAACGTGCCACCGCAAAGCAGGATCACAATCACGAAACAGGCGGCGACGATCAGGCGGTCGGCCAGCGGGTTGACAGGGTTGGTGAGAAACCTCAATTTGAACGGGGTGCCGCGTGTGGCACCCGGCAGGTTGGAGGGGGTTATCAACAATCTGTGCCAATCGAGTTGGCGGCAGATCGCAAAGAAAGAGATCAGGGAAAAGTTGGTGAGCCAGAACGGGCGCGACCGCGAGGCGCGCATCGGCGGCACCAGCCAAAAGAAACCGATCTGGAAGAAAAAAAGCCCGATCGTGGCGATCTCGACCGTCGACCTGCCGTCGTCATCGAAGTGGGCCTGAATCCACTCCGGCGTCGTGATGGCCCAGATGAGGAACAGCACGGCCACGCCTCCCAGCCAGAGCAGGGGAGCGACCAACCAAGAGTACTTGCTTTTGAGAATGTCCATTTTTAGCTATGACTCCTTCTTTGGTGAGGAACGATTTAGTTTGTACCCTTACGCGCCGTCAGATGCAAGCGGTTTCTGCGGGTGCGGTTCAACATTGTTGAATCGCACCCGAAGTAGGATTTAGGATTTAGGAGTTAGAACGTTTGGCGTTCGATGTTCACCACCCATTACATCTTACCGTAATCGGTTAGTGACAGGGGTCATGCGAGTCGGGTGCGTGTTTTGTGTGTGCGCAGTCGGGAGCGGGTGTCCCCACCCGCTCTGTGAAAGGCCGATCGAGATTCCGATGCGCGGTTTGGTTCCCAAGAGAAGCTTTTCAAATCCCCTCGTGGCATGGGCGTCCCGCCCATGAAACACGGGCAAGATGCCCGTGCCACACTCTTTTGCAAGACGCGTTGTTGCGGGCGAGGACGCCCGACTCTCTGCTCTCCTTTTCATCAGAAACGCATGGCCTTCGCACACCCCCCTGCGCCTGTCACTAACCGATTACCTTCCTATTCACTTTTCACTCTCCGATGTGGTATAATGCCCGCATTGGATTGGAGGTTGGCTATGGTGGTTCCGCAATGGGTGATAGAGAAGAAGCGCGACGGCGGCGTCCTCGAAGCGGATGACATCCGCGCGTTCATCGAAGGTTACACGACTGGCGTGATCCCGGACTACCAGATGGCCGCGCTGGCCATGGCGATCTTTTTCCAAGGCATGACACCGGAGGAAACGGCGGCGTTGACCGACGCCATGATGCGCTCTGGCGATTGCCTGTCGTTTGAGGGGTGGCCGCGTCCTACGGCGGACAAGCATTCGACCGGTGGCATCGGCGACAAGTTGTCGATGGTGATCGGTCCGCTCGCCGCATCGGCGGGTTTGGCGGTGCCGAAGATTTCAGGACGCGGGCTCGGTATTACCGGCGGTACACTCGACAAGTTAGAGTCGATACCCGGTTACTCCACGCAGCTCTCGATTCCCGAGTTCCAGCGCGTGGTTGCCGAAGTCGGCTGTTCGATCACTGGCCAGACCGCGAGTTTGGCCCCGGCCGATAAAAAACTCTACGCGCTGCGCGATGTGACCGGTACCGTTCCCAGCATCCCGCTGATTACCGCCAGCATCATGTCCAAAAAGCTTGCAGCGGGTGCCGATACGCTGGTCTTCGATGTCAAATGCGGACGCGCCGCCTTTATGCAGACGCTTGACGATGCTCGCGAGCTGGCGCGCAGTCTGTTGCAGGTCGGCGGGGCGCTGGGGCGTCACATGGGTGCGCTGATCACCGATATGACGCAACCGCTGGGGCGCGCAGTCGGCAATGCCGTCGAGGTGGCTGAGGCGATCGAAACGCTCAAAGGCGGCGGTCCGGCGGATACCCGTATGCTGATGATCGAGTTGACTGCGTTGATGTGCGAGCGCGCTGGCGTGATAGCCGACCGTGCGACGGCGCGACGCGAACTGGCTGAACGTCTGAATGACGGGCGTGCGCTGGAGGTGTTCCGCCGCATGGTCGAGGCGCACGGCGGCGACGCGCGCGTGATTGACGACCCGCTGCGCCTGCCGCAGCCCGGCGTAGTGGTGGAGGTGCCCGCGTCACGAGACGGGATTGTCACCGATGTTGACGCGCGGCAGATCGGACGCGTGGTGCTGCAACTGGGCGGCGGGCGTACCACCACCGATGACGTGATCGATCCGGCAGCCGGCGTCGACCGGCTGGTGCAGGCCGGTGAGACGGTCGCGCGCGGTCAGCCCTTGATGCGACTGCTGGCGTGCGACGCCGCACGCGCTGAGGCGCTGTTGCAGGAGGCCGCTGCTGCGGTGCAGCTCGATGCGACGGCACCGGCCGGGCGGAAATTGGTGATTGAAGAGACGGTCCCGCATAACGGAGAATGACTGTGACTGTGGACGCTCGTATACGGCGGAATTTGATCGCGGCGGCGCGTGAGGCGGCGGCGCGTGCCTATTGTCCCTACTCGCACTATCCGGTAGGGGCGGCGCTGTTGACGCGCGAAGGACAGATCATCACCGGCTGCAATGTCGAGAACGTCTCGTTCGGCCTGACCCTTTGCGCGGAGCGCACGGCTTTCGTCAAGGCGGTCAGCGACGGCGTGCGCGAATTTGCGGCATTGGCGGTGGTGGGGGGCGACCAGACGCCCGCCGCGCCGTGCGGAGCCTGCCGCCAAGTGCTGGCGGAGTTCTGCGCGCCGGACATGCCGGTCTTTTATGCGCGTCTCACCGGCGGACGGAGCGTTGCGACTACCGTGGGTGCGTTGCTGCCACAAGCGTTTATTAAAACGTAGAGGCTTGCGCACCGCCGTCTAAAAGGGTTATCCTCTTTGCGTTTCATTCACCTTTGAGGGCATGCCATGTTAGACATCAAGCGGATCCGTGAGAATTTCGATGAAGTGATTGAGGGCTTGCAGCGGCGTGGGGCGTCGCTCGAATGGGCCGAGCGCGCACGCGACCTGGACGCGCAGCGGCGCGTCTTGGTGACGAAGGCCGACGGGTTGAAGACGCTGCGCAACAGCCGGTCCAAAGAGATCGGCGCTCTGAAGAAAGCCGGTCAGGACACCGCAGCGGTGCAGGCCGATGTGCGCGCGATCGGCGACGAGATTGCGGCGCTCGACACGCAGCTCCGCGAGATCGAGTCCGACCTCGAAGCGGCCATGCTGCTGATCCCCAATGTGCCGTGCGCGACCATCCCGACCGGCCCGGATGCCTCGGCCAATCGTGTCGTGCGGATTGTGGGCGAGCCGCCGACATTCGATTTCAAGCCGCTGGACCACATCACGCTCGGCGAGCGGCTCGGGCTTTTCGATCTGCCGCGCGGCGCCAAGATCACCGGATCGGGTTTTCCGCTGATGCTGGGCGCGGGTTCCAGGCTCCAGCGCGCGCTGATTCAGTACATGCTGGACATGCACACTGAACGCCACGGCTACACCGAGATGCTGCCGCCTTTCATCGTCAACAGCGCCTCGATGCGCGGCACCGGCCAGATTCCGAAAATGGCCGATGACATGTATCACTGCGAGGTCGACGACCTCTGGCTGATCCCGACCGCCGAGGTGCCGGTCACAAACTACTTCCGCGACGAGATTCTCGATCGCCCGTTGCCGATCTATCTCACCGCCTACACCCCCTGCTTCCGGCGCGAGGCCGGTTCGGCCGGCAAAGAAACGCGCGGCATCCTGCGCGTGCATCAGTTCGACAAGGTCGAGATGGTCAAGTTCGTGGAGCCCGAGACCTCCTACGCCGAGTTGGAGACGCTGGTGGCGAATGCCGAAGAGGTGCTCACCAGTCTGGGGCTGCACTACCGCGTGCTGGAACTCTGCTCGGGCGACATCAGCTTCGCGGCTGCCAAATGCTACGACATTGAGTTGTGGGCGCCGGGCCAGCAGGGCTGGCTGGAAGTCTCTTCTTGCTCCAACTTCGAGGATTTTCAGGCGCGCCGTCTGAACTGCCGCTACCGCGACGCCAGCGGCAAGACGCGCTTGGTACATACCCTCAACGGTTCGGGCGTGGCCTTGCCGCGGCTGATCATCGCGATCCTCGAACAGTGCCAGCAGGCCGACGGGTCGGTACTGCTGCCCGAGGCACTGCATCCCTACCTGCGCGGTCTGAAGCGGCTGGAACCGCAAGCAAAACAAGTCGATTGATTCGACCTGATCGATTCCTTCGATGCTCCATTTTCTCCAAGACCTCTGGGAGTACCCCTTCCTCCGCAACGCCGTTGTAGCGGCCCTGCTCGCGGCGGTCGCGGCGGGTGTGACAGGAAGTCTGGTGGTCGTGCGGCGCTCGACCTATCTGGCAGGTGCGATTTCCCATAGCGTATTGGCCGGATTGGGAGCGGCGCGCCTGTTGGAGCGGCGCTTCGGGGTCGGCTGGCTGCCGCCCATGGCCGGCGCAGCGCTGGCGGTCGTCGCGGCGGCTCTGTTGCTCGCCTGGCTGACGTTGCGTGGCCGGCACCGTTCTGACACCGTCCTGAGCGCGGTCTGGACCGGCGGCATGGCACTGGGCGTCTCCTGTGTGGCCGCGACGCCGGGTTATCAGGACGATCTGATGAGCTATCTGTTCGGGTCGATCCTGCTGGTTTCGGATGCGGATCTGCTCTGGATGTTGGTAGCAGACCTTCTATTGATTGCGGTCATGGTTGTCTGCTACAACCGCTTTCTGGCGATTGCCTTCAACGCTGATCTGACCCGCTTGCGCGGCGTTGCCACGATGCCCTACGAAGTGATCTACTACGTGATGACCGCCTTGACCGTGGTGTTGCTGGTGCGTGTGGCGGGGATTTTGCTGGCTATCGCACTGCTGACCCTGCCGGCGGCGTCGGCCGGCCTGCTCACGCGGCGCCTCGACCGGATGATGGTGGTAGCCGTCGGCATCGGGGCGGGTGTCAGCCTACTGGGGCTGGCCTTCAGTTACGGCCCCGGCTGGCCGCCCGGCGCCACAATCGTCGAATTCGCGATCATCGCCTACTTGGTTGTGGTAGTCGTCAAAAAATTGGTAAAAATTTTTCACCCCCGTACTTGACCTCCTTGTGGGTGAGTGGCATAATGTGCGTATCTTGTGATCGGTTTAGGGCGGTCCGTAAACCGGCTGCATAAAGGAGACGGAAATGACTACGCATAAAAATGAAGGTTTCACTCTCGTCGAACTGCTCGTGGTGATCGGCATTCTCGGCATTCTTTCCGCGGCGCTTTTCCCTGCGATCGGCAATGCGGTGATGCAGGCCAACATGACGGCTGTCGGAACCCGCGGCAAAGACATCTTTGTGGCGATCACCTCGGCCAACATGGAGCGTGAGCCGCTGGGTCTCGGAAGCGTGTGGCCGCGTGATGACTTTGCCAATCCAACCGAAGAAGAAAGAGATCTCGCTCAGAAGTCTGGATCATCCACGGAGTATTTTAAATGGCTCTATGATGAGGAGAACAAGAAGAGTGGTCAGAATTGGAGTCCCGTTGCCGACGGGTTTGATTACTCCAAGCTGGCGGGTGGCGGCGTGCCGACTTGCAATACGGACTCTTTGACCCAAGACTACAACATGTGGACAATCGCCTGTAATGTGCGCGACGAAATGGAGGACGTCATCCCTATCTTGGTAACAAGGAATGTTGACGAAACCTCGCTGAAAAAGGATAAATTTGATCCTGCCAGCGATAGGTCAACGACATTGAATTGGGCGTCGCAAGCTTGGCGCAAGAAACCGTTCTCCGACAAGGGTTTTGTGATGGTTCGTAAAGGCGGTGCCATCTTTAAAGGACGTGGCCGGTATCGTCAGTTGACGGTCGTTTACAACAATCAGTATTTTGATTTGACCAGCGGCGGAGGCGAGAACACGTTCAAGTACATCAATCCGGGCGGATAAGACTTTCACTAGATGCCTTTTCAGTGGGAAATCGTGAAAGAGGGGAGCGGTTCGCCGCTCCCTTTTTTTTGGAGAAAACCTTGTCATGATCGCGCGCGTGGCCACAGAAGTTTCCGTCGGACGTCTCTTCGACTATCGGGTGCCGGACGCGCTGGCGTCGCGTCTGGCCGTGGGGCAGCGCGTGCGCGTGCCCTTCGGCGGGCGCACGCTCTCGGCCTATGTGGTGGAGATCGCGGCGGAGGTGCCTGCGGCTCCCGCTGTCCCTGATCTCTTCAATCAGGCCGATCAGTCTGATCAGTCTGATCGGCCTGACCTTCCCGCCGCCCGGCGGTTGCGCTCGATCCTCGAGATTGAGGACGAGACACCGTTCCTTTCGCCGGTGTTGCTGAAACTGGCGCGCTGGATGGCCGATTACACCTGCACGACCTTCGAACTGGCACTGCGTTGCATGCTGCCTGCCGCCGTGCGCAGCCGTAAGGCCAAACCCAAGGAACGCCTCTATGTCACGCCGTGCGAGGGGGACTTCGATCTTACGCCGCGCCAAGCAGAACTGCTTGCCAACCTGCGCCGCGTGGGCGGCGGTTGGCTGTACGGCCTGACACGCGAGTTTGCCTGTACAGCACAGACGCTCAAGGCGCTGGCCGCGAAGGGGGCCGCAGTGATCGAGGCGCGCCAGATGCGGCGCGACCCGCTCGCCAATCGTACTGTGTTGCCCACGTGTCCCCTGCCGCTCATGCCCGAGCAGGCCGCCGCCCTCAAGCTGATCATCGCGGCGGTCGAGTCGGGAGCGCGGGCGTTCCCGCCCGCACATGCTGGCGCGAGTCAGGTCGCCGGAAGGTCGTCAGGCGTTTCACCTGCGGGCGGGGACGCCCGCGCTCCCGACTTGGCACCCAAGCCGGTGCTGCTCTTCGGTGTGACTGGTTCCGGCAAGACCGAGATCTATCTGCAGGCGATTGCCCATGCGCTGCAGCGCGGGCTGGGCGCGATTGTGCTAGTGCCTGAGATCGCCCTCACGCCGCAGACCGTGCAGCGTTTCGCCTCGCGGTTTGGTGCGCGTATCGCGGTGCTGCATAGCGCCTTGAGCGATGGCGAGCGCTATGACGAGTGGCACCGCATCCGCAACGGTGAGGCGGCGGTGGTGGTGGGGCCGCGCTCGGCCGTTTTTGCGCCGGTTCAGAATCTGGGGCTGATCGTGGTGGACGAGGAGCACGAACCCTCATACAAGCAGGATGAAGCACCACGTTACAATGCACGTGACGTGGCGGTGATGCGCGGATGGATGGAGCGTTGCGCCGTGGTGCTCGGTAGCGCCACGCCCGCAATGGAGAGCTGGCTCAATGTTGAAAAGGGCAAGTATGTTGCGGCGCATCTGACGCAGCGCGTGGCGGGTCGCCCCATGCCGCGCGTGCACATCGTGGATATGCGCGTCGAGACCGCCAAGACCGGCCATGTCCAGATCTTCTCCGATGTCTTATTGGAGGCGCTCAGGCTGCGCTTGGAGCGCGGCGAACAGTCGATCCTTTTTCTTAACCGTCGTGGCTATGCCACTTCGTTGGTCTGCCCCAAATGCGGTGCGGTGGCCGAGTGTCCCTCGTGCAGCGTGGCCTACACCTATCATCAGGCCGACACCTGTCTGCGCTGCCACATCTGCGGGGGATGGCGTCCGCCGCCTGGTGTGTGTCCAGACTGCGGCGATCCGGCATTCAAATTCACCGGCTTCGGCACGCAGCGGGTGGAGAGCGCCCTCAAACGCTGTCTCCCGCAGGCGCGGCTGCTGCGTATGGACGCCGACGTCACGGCGCGCAAAAACAGCCACGACGAGCTGCTGGCGACCTTTAAGAGCGGGCGCGCGGATATCTTGATCGGTACGCAGATGATCGCCAAGGGACTCGATTTCCCCAATGTCACGCTGGTCGGCGTGCTGGTGGCCGACACCAGCCTGCACATGCCGGATTTTCGCGCGGCGGAGCGTACGTATCAGTTGTTGGCGCAGGTTTCGGGGCGTGCGGGACGCGCCGATCTGCCGGGCGAGGTCTATGTGCAGACCTTCTCACCCGACCATCCAGCCGTGCAGGCGGCTGCCTCCGACGAGGGGTTCGCGCCGTTCGCGGCGGTCGAGTTGGCCGAGCGCAAATCCGGCGGCTATCCGCCCTACACGCGCCTGGTGTGCGTCACCTTCAAAGGTCCCGACGAAGCTAAGGTGAGGTTCGTGGCCGAGAGCGTCGAGCGTGAGTTGCGGCGTGCGCTGGCCGGTGCCTCCGTGAAGCTCTCCGAAGCCTGCCCGGCACCGCTCGCCAAAGCCAAGAACCAGTACCGCTATCAGCTTTTGCTACGCGCACCGACCGTGTACGCCATAACACGCCCGCTGCGTGCGTTGCTGGCCGATCTGCGACCGACGGCCGATGTTACGCTGGCGATTGACGTCGATGCGCTCAGCCTGATGTAGCGCGATCAGCCTTTGAAGATCACGAACTTGCGCATCGCGTAGTTGATGAACAGTGCGCAGATAATGTTGGCACCGAAAGCGAGAGTCGTCTGAGCACCGGCCTGTGCGATCAGGAAGGTCTGGATCGCCGTGCCCAGTACCATGCTGATACCAGAGACCGCGAAGAAGAGCAGGAACTCCATGATCCAGTGGTGGCGGCCGGGTTTGAAGACGAACAGACGATTGAGCAGATAGCAGAAGGTATTCGACAGGACGAAACCGATCGTGTTGCAGAAACCGGCGTTCCAGGCGCGCACGGACTGGGTGAGGTCGGGCGCGGTCAGCCCCAGCAGCCGGACAACGATGTCGTCCTGCGTCAGGCACGGCAACAGAAACCAGCCGCACAGAAAAAAGGTGATGATGTGCAGGCCAGTCGCCATGCCGCCGGCGATCCCGTATTTGATAAATTGCACCAGCGGGTGTGCATCGTGGCTGAGACATTTTCGGATGATGTCACGCAACGGAGCGTCCTCCATGGATTGAGACCGAAGCTCTTTTTCAAACAAGCGGGTTTGACGCGGCAAGGGGGTGTTCGTGGTCGGCGGCAAATGATCCGCCACACGGACCAACAACACCGAGACATTATCCTCGCCGCCTGCCTGCAGCGCGTGGTCGACCAGTGTCTGGGCCAGTTCCTCTAAGGGCCGGTCGCCCTCGCGGACCAACAAGGCCGCAAGCTGCGGGTCGGACACCATCTTCGAGAGACCGTCCGTGCAGAGCAGGTACAGGTCGTTCGGCCGCACGGCGAGTGACGTCCGCTCCAGTTCGACGTCCGGCGCCAGGCCGACCGCCCGCGTGATGACCCCGCGGAAGCGCATGGGCAGGCTCTCCTCCACGGTGACGCCGGCCGCGGCCGCCAGCGAATGGTCAGCGGTCAACTGGCTTAACAGTCCATCGCGGAAGCGGTAGGCGCGGCTGTCGCCGGCATGCAGCACGCAGGCCCGCATGGGCGTGGTGCGATCAAACACCAGCACTACGACAGTCGTGCCTGATCCCGCGAAACCGTGGTCCGCCGCATAGGCCTTAATTGCCCGGCTGGCGTCGTTGACCGCGCGTGTCAGTAGCCACGCCGAGGACTCGGCGGTCAGCGCGAACGGCGCATCCGGCGATTGCGTAAAGGCGTCATGGATAGCCTCCACGGTGCACTGGCTGGCGACCTCTCCGGCCGCCGCACCGCCCATGCCATCGGCCACCGCGAAGACGCCGCACTGCGGCAGGCTCACCGCCGCGTCTTCGTTGTTTTCGCGGCGGCAACCGGTGTCGCTCAGGACCGCCGCCGTCAAATATGGAAACGCTTCACTCACGTTTAATGACGCTAGTCTAGCAGATTATTAGGCGCGGGGGGAAGCAGAGAAAGACCCTTTTGTGTAATCATCCGTTCGTTCCTCTGGCGTTCAACTCTCTGTTGTGATAAGTTTCAAAACATGGATGTGTTGGTCTAGCTGAAGACGGACAGTAGGAGGTGTTGCCGTGATGGAAGGTATATCGAAATGGGCGGGCAGTCGCTTACCGGTTCTCTGTACAACGCTTGTGCTGTTCTCGGGGACATTGTTTTCCACTTGTCCTCAGTCTGCCGCTGCGGCCGAGTCGCTGCTGCCGCCGCATAAGAAATGGAAGCTGGTCTTCCAAGACGAGTTCGACGGGAAAACGCTGGATACGACGAAGTGGTCGTTCTGCCCCCCTCGGCCCGGCATGGCGTTCTGTTGGAACGGTGCGAAGGGCATCTGGGACAATGACCATGCCGGAGTGGACGGGAACGGCCACTTCGTCGTCAAGGTCACCCGCGATGCGGACGGTGCCTACCGCTATCATGCAGGTGCCCGAACCAAAGGGAAATTCCAGCGCACGTACGGTTACTTTGAAACGCGCGCACGGTTCACCCGCGAACCGGGCTGGTGGGGTGCCGTTTGGCTTTACGGCGTTGAGGTCGGCCCGAACCCTTTCGTCATGGGACAGGAAATCGATATGTTCGAAGACTACCCCAAGCCAAAGAAAAGCCCCGAATTCACGCACAACATCCATTTCGACTCGCAGTTGGGTTACGCCAGTGAGAACGACAAGCGCGCCGGCGAACTGGAAGGCAACAGCCTTCACAGCATCTCACGCGGCAAGCACGTCGCGGTGGACGACTGGAATGCCTTTCACGTCATCGGCGTGGAGTGGACGCCGCTGGAGTATGTTTTCTACTGCGACGGCAAAGAGACCTTGCGGCTGAACTACCGAGAGGTCCCCGTAACGACGCAGCCGATGTGCATCTGGATCTCCGGCTGTTTCCGCGATCCGAACCGCTCCAAGGACTGGATGGGTGACTATGCCGACGGGCAATGGCCCGACTCATTGATGGTGGATTACGTCCGCGTTTACGAGGAGGACACGGATGGGAGGGCCAGACCGAGCGTCACCCTGCAACTGGAGCCGTCTGTGCGCGTGGTTCGTCCGGACGACGATGTGACCTTCCGCGTGACAGCCTCGGCAGACGGTGCGGCGGTGACCAACCTCTGCCTGTTCAGCAATGGACGTATCCGCGCCGAAAAAGCCGCGCCGTCGGCGCTGTTTACGTTGCCGGCTAAGCGGCTCTATACCGGCGAGAACATTCTCATTGCCATGGCCTGCGATTCCAAGGGGCTAATCGGACAGTCGGCACCCGTGATGCTGGAGGTCAAAAGTTCCGAGGCTGACAATCACCGCCCGTATAGGAACAAAGCGCAAGTCATTCCCGGCCACATCACGCCCGGACATTATGACGAGGGCGGCCAGGGCGTGGCGTATTTCACCTATCTGAAGCAGAACATATTCCGTAAGCCCGCGTGGGATCTCTCCTTCCGCACGGATGAAGGAATCAATGCGCCGAATGAAAATGGGATCGGCGCGTTTCGCAGCATGTGGGTCGTCTATACGGTGGACGTTGAAAAAACAGGTCGCTACCGGGTTGCGCCCTGCCTTGCCCGCGTTGCCGAGCAGGCTTTCCCGTCCGACAAAAAAGACAAAATCATTATCGAGTGCGACGGCAAGCCGCTGGCGGACTTTGTCTTCGGCACGGACTTCACGACAGGCAAGAACTGGTGGGCCGACTTCAAGCCCTTGCCCGAAAAGACGGTTTTCCTCACCGCCGGACGTCATGTGCTGCGCGTCATGTTCGACGCTTCGCCTTTCCAGTTCGGCGGACTGACGTTCACGTGGGCCGAGTAGTCACACGCCGTTGACAAGCCTACTAAACCGGCCACAAATAGCACTGTACTTTTTTTAACGCAGAGGTTTTTTACGGTGTAGCGGCGTGACCGCCGCCGGTCACGCAGACGCCTGACCCTCCCGGCGCTCCGCGAGCCGGATCATAGGCCGGAAGGGCGAGCGTCCCCGCGAGCCGCCTTCACTTCAGGAAGAGAATCGAGCCGCTTGGTGGATAGGTTACGATTAGCGTACCAGGGCCGGTGATCCACGCGGCGTTTTCCGCCGTGTAGCGTCCGCCAGGCATCGGCGCACCGTCCACGAAAAGCGCGTGCACATGCTGCTTGCCGGTGAAGGCCAGATTGAGTGTCGCGCCGGACGTGACGTGCAGGTCGGTCGTGCGCGGTAGCCCCGCCGCGTCGAGCGCCAGCGTGCCGGCTTCGAGGTGCGTGTCGCCGGTGTGAGCGGCCGCCGCGCCGGCAAGCGCCAGCGTGCCCGCGCCGCGTTTGACGATGTCGGTGCCGCCGGTCACATCCGTCGCGGCCAGCGTGCAGCCGGTGCCGATCTCGAAGACGGCATCACCGGCTAGAGTCGCGGCACCGAGGACGAGCGTACCGGGTTCGCGCGCGGCGGCCACGCCGAGCGTCACGCCGTCGCCGACCGTCGCCGATGCGATGCGGAAGAGGCCGCCCGTCAGCGAGGTGTCGAGCGTGATGGTGTTGGCCGATGCGTCGGGCAACGTCAATGCGGCCAGATAGTCCGGTCCAGATGTGGCGTCGGTCGGCGTGTCGTAAGTCACGCGGAAGTCGCTCAGGAACAGCTCTTGATACGCGCCGCCGGTACCGCTACCGAATCCGACATAAGCCATCGTGTCCTGCACGTCCCCAACCAGATTGATCCCCGTGAAGATGTTGGTGGAGACCTGTCCGTCGCGCGACATGATGGAGGTGAGCGTGCCGGCCTCAGGCTCGTAGCGTAGCGAAAAGGCGGTCGCGGATTCTCTGCTGAGCATGACCGGCAGGTAGCTCTGCGCAGTGCTGCTGTCCCAGGAACCGTTGCGGCCGATGCACGTGCTATATCGTGTGGCTGCGCCATGGTATGGGTAAAAGAGCCAGCGCAACCCGAAGCTCTTGGGGATGTCTTGGAAGCCGCTCCAGCTGGTTATGCCCGTAGCGCGTCCGAGCCGCTCCGGCGCATTGTGCAGGAAGAAGCTGAAGCCGTCGGCGGGCGACGAGGTGCTCTTACCGATGAGCATCTTGAAGGTCGCGGTCCACGGTACTCCGATGCGTATACGGCGGAGCGACATGGCGGTGCCTGCGAAATAGGATTGGTACTCGCAGGTCTTGAGCGTGTCGTCACAGCCCCCGAGTTTATCGCTGAAGATCCAGTCGCCCGCGCTGTTGCGCGACGAGACCGGCTCTTGCGACGCCTTGCCGAGCACCAGACCGCCCTGCTCCAGGCGGAGCGCGAGGTCGGAGGTCGGCCGGTCGTTGTCGCCCATCAGCCCTAGAGCGACCGCACCGCGCTTGATCAGCGTGCCGCTGCCGCTCATGGTGTCGAATGCAACGTATGCCGGTAGCGCTGGACTGGCCGGCGGCGTGGTGGTGAAGGAGAAGTCGCTCACGATGTTTTCGGCGTAGGAGCCACCCGTGAACGCGCCGAACCCGACATACGCCGTGGCCGCGCCGACGGCGGTCGGCATATCCACTCCGCCGAAAACATTGGTGACAACGCCTGCGGCCTGTTCGG
>Ga0255342_1002251_pt1 | contig 24566 bp, 25 predicted proteins | sample wastewater_treat_3_FD_192416 | JGI IMG/M metagenome (GOLD analysis project Ga0255342, IMG submission 192416) | Wastewater microbial communities from Lulu Island WWTP, Vancouver, Canada - plant14 | ecosystem: Engineered > WWTP > Wastewater > Unclassified | place: Canada: Vancouver, British...
CGAGCAATAGATGCTTTTAGCACAGTTTGAATAAAATTTTTAGATTTTTCTAGTTCAGTACTATCTATTTCTATATCGTTATTTTTAGCATAATTCAAAAAATCATTAAACAATTTATCAGTAATTACATATTTTTCTCTAAAAATTTCTTTAGTAGGATAGTTTTTGAGTAATTGGTTCCTGATATTACCCATATTATCGATAGCAAACATATTGTATATATTTTTTCTGACTAATTGATTAGTAAGTTTAAAATTCATAGATGTGTCTAATGGTATAAAAACATCTGGCATAATGCCACCGCCGCCATAAACTGTACGTTTTTTTAATAATGTTAAATATTTCAATGAATCTGGGAAATGAATAGAATCTGGATGCATAAGTTCACCTTTTTTCAGACGATTTTCAATATCTTTATAATATTCATCGCTATTTTCATAAGGTTTTTGTATACATCTACCTGTAGGAGTATAATATTTAGCTACAGTAAGTCTGATCAAAGAGCCGTCATTCAAATAATATGGATTTTGAACTAATCCTTTACCAAAAGTACGTCTACCCATGATAATAGCTCTATCCCAATCTTGTAAAGCTCCAGAAACTATTTCGCTAGCAGATGCACTACGTTCATCCACAAGCACAATAAGTTTTCCTTTTTCATAATCTCCTCTAATAGTTGAATTATATTTATTTTCTGGAGTATTTCTTCCTTTAGTATATACAATCAACTTACCAGCATCTAAGAATTCATCAGCTAATTGCACTGCTGTAGCTAAAAAGCCACCACCATTACCACGAAGATCTAGAACCAAAAAATTGATATTATTTTGTTTTAATTCATTAATATTAGTTTTAAATTCTTCAATAGTTGTACGAGCAAATCTATCTATTTTAATATAAGCTACTCCAGGCTCTATCATATAAGCAGCATTTATAGAATTGAGAGGAATTTTATCTCGAATAATTGTGAAATCTATTAAATCATCTTTACCAGGACGTTTTACGGTTATTTTAGCAGAAGTACCTTTAGGACCTCTGAGTTTTTTAGTTACATATTCATTTGTTACGAAATCTCCATAAGCAATAGAATCATTTATTTTTATAATTTTATCACCAGGGAAAATACCTACTATCTCTGCAGGACCACCAGCTATAACTTCAATGATATTTATAGTATCTCTTATAATTTGAAATGTAACTCCAATACCTTCGAAACTACCTAATAATGGCTCCTCTACTGCTTTAACGTCTTTAGCAGATATATAAACACTATGAGGATCTAAGGCTGATAACATCCCCTTAATAGCTTCTTCAGTCAATATTGGAATATTTACAGTATCTACGTAGTTTTTATTTAATACATTTAGTACTTGAGTAAATTTCTCCACTTGTGTAGATATATCATCTACCGAGGGTTCTTGATTGACTTTTTGACTAAATAAATTCCCACAAATAATAATAATTAAAGCACCTAAAAATAGTTTTTTCATAACCTACTGTATCATTTATTTTAAACTAATTACAAAGATAAAATTTTATTTTCTCTTCTTTACTATATTTTTTTTAATTTTATAAATTAATATTTAAAAAAATTTCATTAATTACATGGAAGATAATCTTTTTCATATTGTAGATAAAAAAACTTTTTTACAAGCATTATTAGAAGCCACCTTTGTAGTTATTCTACCAATATGGGGTTATATCTTGCAGCATATTCCTACTATTAATGAATATTTAATTGGTGTAGTGCCGAGAGATTGGAATCAAATTTATGGTATTTTGCTATTTCCAATGGTACATCATGATTTGAGTCATTTACTAGGTAATGTTTTAGCATTATACGTTTTATTAATATTATTAAAAAATTCATTTTCACCATATTTTTATAGAATTGTGTTATGTGGGTGGATCTTCCCAGGAATATTTATTTGGCTTGTAGGTAATAGTAATACTATGCATATAGGAGCAAGTGGATTAGTTTACCATTTAGCTTTTTTTATTTTTTGGATTGGTATAATGATTAGACAAAGAACTTTTATTGCTCAATCATTAATCGTTATATTTTTATATGGTGGATTTTTTTGGGGAATATTCCCATTATTTCCTGAAGTATCATGGGAAGGACATTTAGGCGGATTCATTTCTGGCACTATCCAAGCTTTAATATTATCCAAACCTATATCGAAATTATATCCTAAAGAAGAAAATGATGACGATAATGATGATGAACCACCACCAGATTGGTATGAAGAGAATGACAATATTATAAATTTTAAATAATAGTTTTGAATTAAACGCTTAATCAATAACTAAATTATAACTGATACATTCTTGGTAATAGCAATATTTCTTATAAATATCATTGATTATGAATAAATTTCTACTTAACTTACTTTTCTTTGTCAGCCACACAAAAAAAAGTAACAAAAGAAAAGTCTTCGCATTGGTAAAGCTTATTAATTATTGTATAGATATTATTTTTATAAAAAATGTTGAAAAGGACTTTATTATCTAAACGACTATTTTAATAACTTAATATGTTTAATCCCAAAATAACAATAAAATCTTTACATGCCATTACATTTTATGCAAACAACATCTTTATACCAAACATTCAACACTTTTAATGAATCATAAATTGTAATATTATCTCTAATAATAGCACAATATCCATATCCTCTATATTCATAAAATGAAGGATCGTCCTTTAGTAAGAAACTTTGCCCTTCAACTTTATTATAATATGAGGAATGAAATTTTTGATTTAATTATTCTATTATAATTTTTCCTGTTTGGATGATTTTACCATTATTTCTTATTATATATGTGTATAAACCTTGTGGTAAAGGTGTATCAAAACAAATCTGTGTTTTTCGAGAGATAATTAAATAAGTATATTTAAGTTGACCCAATGAATTATATATTTCAAATATTGCATTATTATTTAAAATTTCTGTATCTATAATGAAACATTTATTTATTGGGTTTGGATATATATTGAAACTTTGCTTTCCATATTGTAATATTTCATAGTTATTAGTTACGATATAACAGTCATTGTAATTACTGTTTTGATAACATAAAGTATCGTTCTCATAAAAACAAAGTAATTCAAAACGAATTCCTACAACACCTTCTGTCATGCTATTGATAACCCCATATATACTTCCTATACCCTCTATCCAAACATCACTAAAAGATGAAATTATTGAATGTATAAAAATTCTTTTTCTATACTGATTTGATATATAAATGGAATCAATAGAATCAACTATATATGGTTCAAAATAATTAATTGTATCACCTATATTTACATTAAAATCATATATTAAATATTCCTCATCATAACATTGATAATTTAAATAGTATACTTTTCTTGATGAATCTTCTCTAATATAACCTGAATTGGACCAGTTTGTTAAATTTTCGTTATAAGTTTGTAATACTTTCTTGTAGATTAAGCCATTAATTATTGTATCATCTCCAAACTTTATATGTTGAGTTTTTAAAGTACTATCAAAAGTAGGAGGCCCGATATATTCAACAATTAAAGTACTCCACAATTTATTCGTATCAACAAGTTTATGATATTCTTGCCCATAACAAAACTGCACAATTACGACAAAGAGCAATGTTAAAAATTTTTTTGGTCTCATATTTTTATATTTTTTAAGTTATTCATTAATAAAATATTTTTTTATTTCCCAAATAGTACCATCAAATAATTCTATTTTTATTAATCCTACATTTCGGGCATAATAGAACTTTTTGGGTTGATTATTATATTGTTTTAAATTTTCAAATACTCTAATTTCATAAAAATTATTACCATTAATATTCAAAGTATCATAATTAGCCACATACTTTAATATTTTATAGTGTGGTTCCATATCTCCAACACTGGCAGGGGCGAAAAATTGGTAATAAAAACCCCATTCTTTAGATAAATGGTAAACATCAGGTGCTCCAGGGATTATTACCCCTCCACCCCCTATTAATGTTTCATTTACTGATGAATAAAAATTTTGTTCAAATACTTCGCAATTAAACTCTCTTTCATTTGGGGCAGCTTCCATAATTTTAATTTCTTGTTTAAAAAGAAAAATACTATCTTCTATGCCTGATGAGGTATTCTGATAAACCCAAAAGCTACCTACAGGAAATAAAACATAATCTTTAAATTCCTGTGACATATAATAAGTAGGATACTCTTTTGGTTCATTTGTGCAATAAGATGCTAAGCATAATATTGATATTATTAATATAAAAAGGTAAATTTTTGTTTTCATATTTTTAGGTTTTAATTATTAATATGATACGATTTTAAATTCCATACTATATTTGTATCAACTGATAAATTGTTAATGTATAATGTTTTAATTTCTTTACGAACTATACCTATTTTTTCTCCCCAATAAGTATTATTATTAAATTTATTAGTAAAACATTTAATGTTTGTATACCATTTATTATTAATTTTTAATGAATCATAAAATTTAATATATTTAGTTCCTTCAATTTCAAAACCCAATTCCATGTTTTTTTTATATATAAAAATTCCATAAACAAAATAATTTGTCCATAAATGATAGATTAAAGGTTCTATACAAACAGCAATTGCATTATTATTAAAGGTACCATTCACACTATGAAATCTTTGAATTAATTTTTCCCATTTATAATTATCGCTAGAAGGTTGAGCTATCGTTATATCTCTTTCAAATAAATAAATACTATCTACTGCACCAGATACAGAATCTTCATAAACCCAATAAGAGCCAACAGGGAAATCCACATAGTCTTTAAATTCCTGGGGCATGTAATAAGTCGGTATATCGTTATCACAATCAGAGGCTATGCAACAAATGATTGCAAGAATTAAGAATAATATTTTTGTTACTTTCATATTTTTATATTTTAATGTTAAAAAACAAATATACAAAAAAATTGAAATAACCAAATTTTTTTATTATTTACATAATTTATTAGATTAAAGTTTTAACAATTTTTCCGTTCTTATAATTTTATTATTATCCCTTATTGTCAGATAATATAAGCCATTTGGCTCATCGGCTAAATCAATTATTATTTTGTTATTATTAATTTATTTCTATGTATAATAAAATTTTTATTATCTTTAATAATATAAAAATATATCCCATTTGATATATTAGATAATTCAAAAGATGTTGAATTAATTATTTGCTTTTTAAAAATAATTTCCCCATAATAATTATAAAGTTCAAAAGTATAAGGCATATTTTGTTGGTTATTAAAGGAAATATTTATGTTTTGAGTAGCAGGATTAGGATAGATAATAAAAGAAGAATTAACAAAAATATTTTCAATTACACCATAAGTATTATAATAACATTCATTATAAGATGAATCAATATAGGAAAGAGTATCGTTTTCATAAAAACATAATAACTCAAAATCACTACCTGTTATTAGTGAATAACCACTATAAATTACTCCTTCGGTGCTACCAATTCCTTCTATCCATTTTTCTGTAATAGAGGGGGCACTTGGACAATATAAATTAATCACTTTCCTATATTGGTCATTAATTTTAATTGAATCAAACCCGCAAACAGTTAAATAATCATATTGAGTAAAATAAAATGTATCATTAATATTAGGTTGAAAATCATAAATTAGTTTTTCATTTGCTGCTGAATTATATTTGTAATATACTTTTTGGGTTGAATCTTCTCTGATAAATCCATTAAGTTCCCAATTATTATGAAATTCATCTTCTGCTTTTAAAACTTTCTTATACATAGTATCATTAATAATAGTATCACCTTTAAATTTAATAAAATGTGTACTTTTATAATTAGGATTAACCCCATTAATCAATAATACACTCCACAATTTATTTGTATCAACAAGTTTATGATATTCTTGCCCAAAACAAAACTGCACAATTACAGCACAAATGAGTGTCAAAAGTATTTTTTGTTTCATAATTTTATAATTTTATAAAAGTTAATACTTTGATTATTTCTTAATTCTATTATTAATAAACCATTGGGTAGATTATGCACATCTATTACATTATTCCCTTTAATTAACGGTATATTTTTTATAACATCCCCTATTAGATTTCTGATTATTAGTGTACTTTCATACTTTGTATAGATATTTAATACATTTTCAACAGGATTAGGATAAACATTAATATTTTTATCTCCGACGTCAGATATATTTATATTAGTAATATAATCACAAGAAGATACAATCCCTGATTGGTATAAACCAAAATTGTTATCAAAATAACATCTAAATGGTCCACCTTCATCCATATCTAACGCACACATAAAAGGTTCGGGAAACATATAATGATCTATACAACCAATTTTTTCCACAATTATTGAACCGAATTGCCAGTCAGATGTATCTTTGCGACTAATTCTCAAATACTTTAAAGTATCAGAATTAATAACTATTGTTCCTATACTATCAACCTCAATTGTTCCAATACTATCACAGCTTCCAGGAATACTCCGACCAGCTATTTCCCACCAATCACCTGGTTGTGCATTAAAATTATATAACACAAAAAATTGATCAAATCTATAGTAATATACTTTGTTGCTGTCTGAGTAAGTAAATTCAAGCCCCAAATTAGTCGTGTCAGAAATAGTTGTAACATAATCATATGAATAAAGTTTTTTTTCTAAAACTTTACATACTTTTCCATCAATTAAACTGTCGCCTATGTATTTTATTTCTATATATCCTGTGATTGAAAAGTTATTATAAGAGTAATGCCAAGTTGCTCCATCTGGTGCCCACTCGTTTTGATTTTGCCCAAAACAAAACTGCACAAGGGCAGCACAAATGAGTGTTAAAATAATTTTTGTTTTCATAATAAAATTTTTTTAAATTACTTATAAGGTAAAATTACAAAAAAAATTCAAATAATCCGATTTTTTTATTATTTTTTTCATAATTTTTATGTTTTAATTATTTCATTAAATTAAGCGTTTTAATTAACAACTAAAATATTACTTGTTCATTAACGTTAATAAATATATTTCTTATGAATATAATTGATTTTAAATAAATTAAGAAAAGTCTCCTTGACAAAGCTTACTAATTATTGTAAAGGAATTCTTTTAATACAAAAAGCAGAAAAAGACTTTTTTATTTAAACGCCTATTTAATAAAGCGAATTACAAAACTTGTGCTATAGCATTATTGAAAGAGTCTGCCTTTTTAAATCCATATTTATTATTCAAATAATTAGCTAAATATTCTTGCTCAGTTTGTCCTTTCACTGGAACTAAAATAGCATTTTTATTTAATAAAAATAAATCCATAATAGTAGAATAGCCTGCTGTAGAAATTATATATTTAGCGTTTGAGACTATAGATAGCCATTGGATATCATCTGGAGAATTTACAATCCTTAAATTAGTATGATTACTTCTAAATAAATATGGAGATATCATAACAAAAGAAACTGAGGTATTCAAAGAAGCAAAATTACTTAATTCTTTTACAATTAAGTTGCAATATGATAATGGAGCCGAAATTAATATAACTACATCATATTGTTTTTCATTTTTTGAAATATTTACCTTATCAAATCTAGATAAAGGTCCTATATATGAGATAGGTAAATTATTATAATTTGATGTATGAGATAATTTGCCTGCTAGACTTTCATTATAAGCTTGGTAATCTGGAATCAAAATTTGATCATATTTTTTAAGATAATACCTTAAATAACTATTAATTAATGGATTAGCAAAAAATAAATATTTTGGTAAAATTACATTTAGCTGGTGAGTAATGAAATATGAAGTAACATTTTTATTAAATAGACCGTAGCGATTATCACTAATGATGACATCTATTTTGTACAATTTTATTATTTTTTTAAGTTTAAAATGTTCATAAATAGTTTGCCAGATTATCTGAAAAGCGATGATGAAATAATTGAAGATATTAAGGCCATTTTTAGAATATTTAAAATGAATAGATGAAAAATGGATGAATTGAGCATTATCAAAATATTTTTTGATTAAAGCAAAGCTCATACCATCACCAGCTATAATGATGTCATTCGCATCATCTGATAATTTTCTAATAATAGGAATGAGCCTAGTAGCATGCCCGAATCCCCAATCTAATGGACTAATAAGTATTTTCATTTATTAGTTATAATAAAATATTATGCAAAATTTAAAAAAAGATATCAATAAATAAAGCCAATTTTTTAGTATTTTTGTAAATAAAGAAAAAAATATGGACATAATTCCTATTTTAGCAGGCATCAGTCTTGGATTTTTTTTAATGGCTACTTCGTATCGACATGCATTAGTTTTCAAATCAAATGCACAAATTGTAATGGTGAATTTGATTTTTGCTATAGTATCAATGTTAATGTACTTTTTAGGTTACAAATTAGGATTGGCTACGATAGTTACTTTACCTTTCAATCCTGGCATAATAAGTATAATTCTGTTTCTATTTTTAGCTGTTAGGATGTATTTGAGTATAGCTAAGGGCAAATTAAGTGAATTAATAGTAGATTTGAATAAATTTAAGACAGTACTTACGATGTCATTATCATTGAGTTTCGAATCATTTTTAGCTGCTTTATCTGTCAGTTATATGTTTGCTAATATCTATAGATCGATGTTGTATACAATTATTTTTATCTTATTATTTTTATTTATTGGTGTATATGCAGGCAAACAGGTTAATAGATTAGGTTCTGTGAAAATATTTTATATTATTTCTTCAATATTTTATTTAATTAATGGAGTGGTTTGTATAATTATAACCTTAATTAATATTTGAATAAAGCTAATATGTCGAAATATATTTTTATTTTAACAGATTTTCCCTAGAATTAATAAACTTTTAATAGCTCAATAGTCTCATGGTTATTTAGAAAATCTAGTTTTTTTTAATTATATGAACTTATTGCTTACATAAAATTAAAGCCAAATACCCATTAACATTTACATATTTAGTCTAATATTTTTCAGGAAGATCTGCTAAAAAATAGACAATCTGATTTATAAACTTTATGACCTGACCGAAGAAGAAATAAAAATAATTGAAAATGGTTAAAACCATTGACAAAATATTATTGCATTACCATAGCACACGGTTTAAACCGTGTGCTATGGTAAATGCCAATTTCAATAATAGTTTAAAAAATAATAGCTTCGTAAATGTAAATTTCAGCATCTGGATCTTTCCATCCATAGTAGCCAATGCCAGCTTTGTCTTGAGCACAATGACCTAGAAATTCTTCTAAGGTCCATCCAGTTTCAATAGCTACTTGTGGTAAAAATGTACCGCTACGCAATCCTTTTTTAATATAAATGCCATGTTTACCTAACTGAATTTCATCAATAGATTTTATTTTTTTAAGAGGTGTGAGTACACTAATTTCTATATCAATTTTATTTAATTCATCAAAGCTGAGTGGAGAGAAACGTGGATCATTGAAAGCTGCACTCTGAGCCATTTCCATAACATTTTGCCACAAAGGTTGATCTTGTCTAAATGTGCCTATGCAACCACGCAATCTACCATATTTATTTATAGTAACAAATACTCCACAATTAGCATGTAATCCAGGCCAATCAGGAATTTCTACTTTCGGATATGTATGATAAGTAAGACCATACTTTATACTTTTAAAAGCTAAATCTTTAAGAAAATTTTTTTCTTCCTCTGTAAGTGTAAACTCAGCATCTGTAGATTGATTTTTTATTTCAGATTTAGTATCTCTCGGAATAACTATTAGACTAGCATATCCCACAACTCTAGATTTATCTCCAGATACATCTCCACTATTAGCAGTGAAGATTTTTTTAACTTCAAATGGCTCTTTTTCAATGACTTTTAAAAGCACATATACTGCTGCAGCACCACAGGCAGCAGTTGATAAGTTATCGTATTTCCCACTCATCTCTATATCATTGACAGCTGACATAAATTTGTAAGGGTCACCAGTAGTGATAGTTTGTACAGTTAAACTATCTGATATAATTGCATCTTTGTAAGAAGGATAATGAGATAAATCTGTGCTAATGACAAAAAGATTGTCAGCAGTGAAATATTTTTTCAAAATCGTAGCAATTTCATCTAATATAACTGTATTCTCTGTGCCAACCAAAATAGGGATAATTTTAAAATCTGGAGCTAATCGCACTTGCAAAAATGGTATTTGTACTTCTAAAGCATGTTCATTATCGTGATAATAACTAGGATGAGAAAAAATTCTATTTTTTAGCAACTCAGCACAAATAGTATCATTTACCTGCACCTCACCTAAAACATTGGCAAAAGCTCCAGATGGATAAACCGATGCACCACTGAAATAACCTTGATGACTTCTACCAATGAGAAAAACATTTTTATATTTTGCTGATGGTTCTAACTGAGCATATGCTCTAGCTGCTATAGCTCCACTAAAGACATAACCAGCATGCGGCACTATCAGAGCTCTTATAGATTTAGGATAATTACTCGGCTGAAATGCTCTATACCAATTTGCTATTTGATTTTTTAGCTCTATCGCATTATTAGGATAGAATGTACCTTGTACTACAGGCTTTCTAATCATCTCTTGTCCATTTGTGAATAAATTTGATGTCATAATTATAATTATTAAAAAATATTTTTTCATAATACAAATATAATTAATTTTTTGAAATTATACAATAAAATTATAATAAAAAATTTTTAGTTCTATAAAGTTTTATATGAGTAATCAAAAAATAGTAAATTTGGATAAAAAAAGAGATATTTAGTTGGGCATTAAAATTAGAAAAGCCATGGCATATCAAAGAGATAATATTTGAGAAACCTGAATTAAAAAAGTTTGGCAGATTAACGATACAAATGGATTTCGAAAAAGGAGCAAATTATATTGTATAAGGAGGAGAGGTATGTTCAGTGCATGATACAAAGATAATGAGGGAGTTGTTCCACGACCTAAAGGTCGTAGTTAATATCTATCCCATTGCTATTCGACCTAAAGGTTTTTGTCATTAGTAGCAATTCGTGAATTGACCATACAAAGCGTTTTGTCTGGTGTATCGTCTGATTTCAGGGCTAAAGCCCATACCTTTTTCTTAGCTGTTCCACGACCTAAAGGTCGTGTTCATTAGTAGCAATTCGTGAATTGACCATACAAAGTGCTTTGTCTGATGTATCATCTATTTTCAGGGCTAAAGCCCATTCTTCTTCTTTGGTGTTCCACGACCTAAAGGTCGTGGTTAATATACAACGTTTTGATCCTCGACCTTTTCTTTTTTTTGTCATAAAACTTTTTATTAACCATAAAAGCCTTTATAATCATCCTAAACCCCTCAACTCCTAAACTCCTCCACTTCTAAACCTTTTATCTTTTAATTCTTTCCACTACTTTCAACTTTATAAACTTTCTACTTTATAAACTTTATAAACTTCTCCACTGCTAAACTCATAAACTTATAAATTAGTGCTTAAGATTTAGAATTTAATTTTTTGAATGAAAGCAACTTGTTAAAAATTAACTGATTATGAGTGTGATGCAAGAAATAAAAATATACAACGTTTTTTATTTAAATCTATGGATGTTTTTTTCCATGCTTTTACTTGTTTAGTTTTAATAAATTGATTAGAAGTAGATAGCTCAGCAGCCACAGACAAAAGTGTATCATCATATAATGTATGTATTAGCGTCTCAAAAGTCTTTTGTGAACGGTATGGAGCTTCCATAAAAATTTGAGTATATCTATTCTTTTTACTTTCTTTTTCTAGATATTTAATTTGTCCTTTTAGTTTATCTTCATTTTTATTTAGATAACCATGAAATGTGAATTTCTGACCATTCAAACCACTAGACATTAATGCTAAAATAATAGAAGAAGGCATAGTAAATGGCTTAACATCAATATTATTTAATTGAGCTGTTAGCACTATTTCGCTGCCTGGATCTGCTACACATGGTGTACCTGCTTCAGATATCAACCCAATATCGTTACCTGCTTTTATGTATTTTAACCATTCATTGTTAAAATAATTTTTATAATTATGTTCATTATATTCTGTGAAAACCACTTGACTATCGAGACTATGTCCACAATAATGCAAAAAAGCTCGAGCAGTTTTTTCATCTTCCACAATAAAATATTTTAACTTTAAAAGTGCAGTAAGGTCATTTTTAGTAATGTAATCGACATTTTTAATATCACCGATAGGGCTAGGAATTAAATATAATATACCAGACATAAATTTTTTTAATATTAATTACAAAGGTATGAAATAATTATTTTTTTTAATTAGGAGTTTAATTAATAAATAATAAATTGACTGGGTGACGAGGAGACTGGGGTGATGAGGTGAGAGGGTGAAATTGATGAGTTGAGTAGTTGATAAGTTGAGGAGTTGAGGAGTTGAGTAGTTGATAAGTTGAGGAGTTGAGGAGTTGAGCAGTTGAGTAGTTGATAAGTTGATGAGTTGATGAGTTGAGCAGTTGATAAGTTGAGCAGTTGATAAGTTGAGCAGTTGAGGAGTTGAGTAGTTGATAAGTTAAAAAGTTTAAAGGTTTAAGCAAGATGTATAAACTATGTTAAACTTAAAGTAATTTTCCACAAATGAACACAAATAATTATGTTTATTGTCTGAACCACTGATTATATTATGATTATAATGATTTATATTATTCCCTTTGTACATCATAGCTCATCATTTAAATAGTTCGGCCATGCTCACTACAAGTCATCTGGGAATCTGCGGTTCAGACATTGATAGTTGTGGCTTAGTAGCCCGATAGGGCGTACTGAAGCCAGCAATAAATATTACAAATCATTTCAAAAGCAGTTATATTATAACTTTTTTTTGTCTATATATAAAAAATTTATAATTTTGAAGGAATAAAAAAAGAGGTTTTATGAAAACAAAAAACATTATTTTATTAATTTTTGTTGCTGTTTTGATAGTTTTTACAAACTCATGTAAAAAAAATTATGAATCTTGTATTTGGGAAAATGAAACAACTGGTATGAATTTATATTTAAGAGAAAAAGTAGATTCTTCAAGTTACGAAATGAAAGACGGAACTATTGATAGCTATAGTACAATAAAATATAACATGTTAGTAATTATATTAAATTTTGATTTAAAACTTATTTCAGATTTTACTTGTAGTAATCCCACTGATTCTGTAATTGGAAATATTGAGTATATAACTGTTGTTTCAAATCATTATTTGAATAATGATACAATTTCTGATACGATAAATAATATTATAAATGCCAGGATTAGATATTTAAATAACGAGGAAATTATTGTTAACCTCAGCGACTTATCATTATTACATCCGAGGTGTAACGCAAATATATATTTGTATTTAAATTCACCAATAGATTCAACTTTGCAATCATTTACGATTTATTATAAAGAAACTAACGGAAAAATGTTTTCAGCGACAACGGTACCTATTTATATAACACCATAAATGAATTATGGACAAATTTTAAATTTTGTATTGGAATTTGTTATATATATATCAAAAATTTATAATTTTGAAGGAATAAATCAAGGTGGTTTTATGAAAACAAAAAACATTATTTTATTAATTTTTGTTTCTGTTTTGATAGTTTTTACAAACTCATGTAAAAAACCAAGTGATGGATGCACTTGGCAAAGAACTTTAACGAATATGCACACAGGTTTATGTAGAATGCAAACTCCAACAAGTTATGAAGAAACATATGGAGCATGTATAGGAATAGATAGTTTGGATACTTGTAAATATGATTACCTTAAAATACGTTTAACATTTGAATCTGCTTATGTATCACAAAATACTTGTAGTAGTCCCCAAGATTCCATTATTGGAAAGATTGAAGATATTATAGTTATTTGCGAAAATGACTATAATGACAATTATAAAATAAATGATACGATAAATGATATTCTAAATGTTATATATACAAATTCCAAAGGCATGCCTATTGCTTCTCCATTGCCATTAAATGATTATTTACAGACTAAACCAATATGTTCTGGTGGAATAAACCTATTTCTATCTCAACCTCCCAATTCAGCATCCATACAATCATTTAAGATAATTTATAAAGAAACTAATGGAAAAATGTTTTCAGCGACAACGGTACCTATTTATATAACACCATAAATAAATTATGGACAAATTTTAAATTTTGTATTGGTTATATTTAGATAAAAAAATAATTTTTTTTATCTAAATAATGTTGTATTTTTGTTGAATAAATAAAAAGTTGTACGTCATGCTAAGACTACAACACAACCAAAGTAATCTATGACTAAAATGGACTTTTCCTTTCTTGCACTATCTCATTCAATAGACATGACTTTTAAGTCATCCACATCTATTGACCAGTTTTTATATGACTTTATGCTATTATTTGTAAAGGAAGATGACATTGACTGTGTGAATCATAAAATTAAGATTAAAATTCTTCAACAAAATACCACCGAATTAAAAAATAGGGTTGACACTTTTATTGACAAATACAAAGATAGCAACCTCAAAGTCTTTCAACTTCGTAGCTATTTCCAAAAACTAACAGAAGGAGAATACTTTTTTATATGGCCAGGAAATCCACTGACAACGGAGCAACGAATAGACTTCTATAAATATTTGACTTCGTTACTAGAAGGCAATGATTATGAAACTATTAAAAGTCAGATGAAAGAACTTTTTGGGGAAATAAAAAAAGTATATTCTATAAGTGCATTTGATGCAAGTACAAAAAAAACAATTGGAGAACAGGATAAATCGAAAAGAGTTTGCAGATTTTGCAATAACACCAGAACAAATATAAGTTTCAATAATATTGCTCATGCAATTTCAGAATCGCTAGGAAATAAAAAGATTATCCTAAACGAGGAATGTGATGAATGTAATTCGGAGTTTGGTTCCGCTTCTGGTATTGAAAGCAGTTAAATTACATTCTTAAAATTTTACGGAATATTCTTTGGAGTTAAAGGTAAAAACGGAATCCCAAAAATAAAAGGCAAAAATTTTGAACTTTCAAATGATGGGCAAATAGAAATTAAGTATTATGCCGATAGTGATGAGGAACTCGAAAAACAAGTGGATTTAACCAAAGCCAAATTTCAGCTGGTTACTTATGACAACATTGTAATGCAAGACATTTACAGAACATTGTGCAAATACTCATTGAGCGTTGTTGAGGCAAGTGTAGTTACAAATTTTCAAGACACTATTGATTGGATTAACCGGAAGAGTAATATTACTAAACTACCAAAGGTTGCAATTTTAGCATCCTACAATTTCTTTAAAACTCATTCTAGTTTAATAGTATATCTACGACAAAACAATAATACTGAACTCCCATATGCGGTGGGTGAATTTCATTACACTTTCCTGACATTTGTTTTCATTATACCATTGGCAAAGGCGGACAAAAGGGACTTTACAGACGACAAAAACTACAATAATTTTTGGAATTTTTTCAAACATTACAGCGCGACAAAAGAATGGAGCTTTATAGATTTTTCAGACAACACAAAACGTAAATTCACATTAAACTTAAACCTAAAGCAAAGCGGGGACAAAAGCACGACAGCATAACACAAAACCCTGGTTAATGGCTGTTTTTTCTTTTTCAAAATTTTTTAATGTGATTAATAAATAAATTGAAAAAGCCATGGTATAATAAAATCTGTTGTAATTCTTTCAGTAATCGATTTACAGTTGCGTCGTTAATGTATGGCTCCCAACCGTTTTCATTAGTGTCTATGTTACAGTCTGTTTTTAGAAACAGATATTCGGTTCGTGTTTCAAAATATTTTTGTTCATTTGTAAGCGAAATTTCACCTGCATATTCCACTAAATATTTAATTTGATATTTTCTGAGTTCTTCAAACAGAGGATTTAATTGTTCATTAATTTCGTCTAATTTATTTTTAGTTTCAATGATTGCCCCTTTTTCTTTTAAAAAGTATAACCTTGTCTCAAGAAAAATTCGCTCGTAATTAAGAGGGTTGATCTTTTCTAAAAGTTCTTCAATTTTTGCAATACGTTGTTCGTCAGTCAAGTCTGCCATTTGATTTTGTTTTATTATAAGTAAGTAATAAAATCCTTGCTTGCTATTAGTTTATTTTTAATTAAGTCTTCCTTGCAACTCATTATTTGATTGTAGATATATTTCACTGCTTTTTTAGGAAGAGTGTACTTGAATTCTTTCGTTGACTTATCATAAACCTTTCCATTATACAAATTCAACTTTTCAGGTGCGTCTTGTCTGTCTGCGTGTGGGTCGCTCGGAAATATGTCGTCTGGGGCATTTTTATATATTCTCCAAATTCCGTTGTGTTTAACTGTCTTTTCAAGCAACATTCGTTGTCCATTTTCTGTTATTTCGCTGAAGTCTGGTAGTTCAAATTCTATCATATTTGTGTCTTTTTAAATATTTACTACTTTATTTATAACCGTACCTAAATTAAATTTATTCATACCTTATTATGATTTTATCTAAAAAATTACTCATTGTTTAATATTTCAAACATTTTGTAAAGATTGTTTGGTGAAGTAAAATTATTCATGGGATTAATTTTTTTAATGCACTAGTTCCATTATTTACGTTGTTAGCTGCAATAAGTGAAACAACGCCAACAATGGCAATAATAACAGCAGCAACTATTATTATTTTTTCTATGAATTCTTGCTGCATTTTAGCTCTCCTTTCCGATTCCTGTCTTACTCTTTCCTGTTGTAAGTCATAGTCGTGCTTTGCTCGTTTGGTGTCATCAGTAAGATTTTCATTAGCTTCGTTTATTTCCTTAAATATTTCTTCGGCTTCCTTATTATTAGGGTTTTTGTCAGGATGAAATTTAAACGCTAATTTACGATACATTTTTTTGATTTCTTCTTTTGTTGCGGTAGGTTTTACTTCCAAAATTTTGTAGTAATTCTTCATTTGTAAATATTATTTCTTAATGTCATTTATACAATTGTTTAGCGAATAATATGCCACTATAATTAATCTGCCAAATTGTCAGCTATCTAAACAAATTATTATATCACTATCTCTGGAGCATTTTGTTTATACGGTTGGTAATACCAATCTAGTATATGTTCAGTAGTGGATTTCTGATGATTTCCTATCAAGCTAAACATAAGTTTCATCGGAATGAAATGTTTGATTTAGTTTATTGACTTAAGAATCTTTCTAATTTATTTATATTTGTCATTTTTAGTCTCATTTACCAAAAAATTCATCTTCCACTGACTATATAAAAGATACTTTCATTTTTTTGGATATTGGAATATGTAAACGTAGTAACAAATTCATTCACAAAATGCATTTGATAATTCTTAAATTCATTGTTTTGCTTTATTTAATGAGTATGCAATCAAAATAAAAACTAACAACAAAATTCCATTGGTTATTACATAGATTGGAATTGAAAATTGAATAAAGGTGAAAATCAAGTTGCTTATCAACGCAATAGCAAAGAAAATCCCGGAAACAACCCTGATATTTGTTGTTGCTCTTGATTTCTCAAAACTTATTCCGAAAGTAAATATTAATGTTACAGCAATAAACACAAAACTACCTGCACCCAAAAGTATTTTGTTTTCACTATCGTGAAAATTATACAAGGCATAAGCGATGAGTAAACTTATCGCTATGGCTATAATTGTTTGTACTAAATTTATTTTCATAATCTATTGATTTTGTTGAAATGGTGGTGGAGCTAAAGCAACCAATTTTAAAACTTCTGGCAATTTTTCTGCAATTTCCCAATTTGCTAAACCTGGTTTCCAAATGTACGTTTCTTTAACAACTTTTTTCTCTGCAATTAATCTAGATAATTCTTGCTCAGAAAATGGGCCGGCTTGTTTACCTTCAATTATTGCATAATAAAATTGTTGTGGGGCTGATTGCATTGAGTTCATTGCTCCAGGAACTTGCATATTTGTCATTGCTTGATTCATAGTTTGTACCATTTGTTGAGCAACTGCCAAGCTAATCCCGAATTCAACTAATCTGTTTATTGAAAAAAAACTATCTTCATTCATATGGTTATATTTTTACGGATTAAACATTTTGAGGATTAAACATCTGGTGGTGGCGGAGGTGGGGGTGGCGGAACTGCTTCAAACAAATTTGCAAGTTCTTGTACATTACCTGCTAATTCCCAACCTGCCATGCCTTGTTTCCAAACATAAGTATTTTTTGTCAGTTGTCCATTTTGTACCATTTGCTGTAATTGTTGCCAATTAAATGGACCTGCTGTTTGACCGTTTACTGAAACACTATATTGGATTTGTGGAGGTGGAGGTGGTGAGTTTAGGGGTTGATTCATATTTTGTCCAATTTGGTTCATCATACCAGCCATTTGATTACCCATTGCACCTCCCATCATCATTCCTGTAATCAATCCAGCGGGGTTCATTCCTCCGCCTTCGCCCATGTCCATGTTACCCATATTTCCTAAACTTTCAGCTCCTGTTTTAAGAACCTCTGTTTGTTGATTGAGTGCATGAGTGCCGATAAAGTTGGTTTCGGTTTGTAGTTTCTGTGCCCTCTGTGATTCTTCTCTTTGAATACGCAATGTTTCATCCATATTTTGTGCATTAATATTTTGCATGTCTTCCATATTCTTTATATTAACATCAGCTTGGGCTAGTATGGTTTTTGTTGTTTGCTCGGCTGTTACTTTTCTTAACTCTGCATAACCCTCACTTTCTTTATCAACTTCAATAGCAGCAAGATCAAGTCTTTTCATATTTACACCAAAATCATTTTCAAGTATTGGTTTGAGGTAAGCAGCAACAATTTCATTAATTTCAAAAAGTTTTCGTTCCATTTGAAGAACTGGTATTCCTTTGTCAGCTGGGATATTTGTTATTACACCTTTAATATATCTTGTAACAGCATCTCTAATTTGATTATTAAAATCTTCTATATCAAAGTTGATAAGTCTATTGAGTTTAATAAATCTTTTATAATCTGTAATATTAAAAGTAATTGTACCTCTTGCTACCATAGGCACAGCAAAATCTAAAAATCTTGGGTCAAATACATCAAAGTAAGGGACTCCAAACTTAATCTGAACATTGCCCGATAAATTAATAAAGTAGATTTCTGCCTGAAATGGAGAAGCACCACCAAAAGCAGCACCAACAATGCTGGTTAGTACAGGAAAGTTCGCAGTTTTTATTGTATCATCATAGGGACCCAAAATGTAATCTTGAATCAACTCGTCTTTTTGTTGATACATAAAAACGGCTAATTCTCCGTCTTTAACTCGCAAACTACTACCGTAGCGTATTGAATTTTCTTTTTTTGTTGTGTTTGCTTCACCAGATGGTCGCCATTTCCAAACAAGATATTCTTGTTCGTCACAACGGATTACGTCAATTAATCCGCCTTCTGATTTATTCCCGAATAACCCCATATTTTTAATATTCTTTTGCAATTATTATAGAAATTGTGAAATTTTTTACATTTGACAACTTATCTATATCTTGTTTTGTGTAAGGTCCTCCTTTAAAAGACAATAGAACTTCTTCTGATTCTGAATAAAAAAGAGCTTTGTTATCTGGATCATCGCCATTCAACAACTCAAGACTCTTTATTCCAACTGAATTATTGTTTTCATCTTCCAAAATTAGTGCCGAAGTAAGTTTACCGCAATGGGTTTCATTAGAATAAGGGCATCCTTCTTTTATTTTCGTAATTTCTTTCTTTAATTTTAGTTTATTGTTTGGATTTAGAGTTAGCTTTATCCCCTGAATCGACAAAAAGTAACCTCTTGCGTCATAATATATTTTATAATCTATATTTACAACTACTTTGGTAGAGGTTATTTGATACAAACTACCGAAATTCCCTGTTGTTTTAAATTTTCCTCCATCAATAATATATTCCTTAGTTTTTAGTTCAGCTAATTTTTCTTGTATTTCTTCTATCATAAGTTCATAGTTAGATTTTTGCTTTGGAATAAATAATATACTAGCGGCTATCAAACAAATAATTCCATACACAATCCAATTTTGAAACATTAATTTTTTTCGTTTCTTCTCAATATCTTGAATTTCTTTCTTGAACTCATCAATAAGATTAGAAACTTTCTTATTTTCACCATAGAATATTTTGGCAGTTCTGCTATTTTTTTCAAAGTCTGCTTTTAGTTTCTCAAGAGAGGAATCATTCTTTTCTGTAATAAAAATCCCATTTTCCTTCAATTCTCGTTCTCTTTTTTCTTTAATATATTTATTTTTAAAAATAAAAAAAGCACCTATAACACAAGCACCGCCAACAATCATTAGTATATATTTCAAATAAATAATGCTAAATTTTGTAGCTATTATAAAAAGTATTACACCAATTAAAATTAAGATGATTGGCAGTTGTTTTATTAATGTTGAAATTACAGTCGGTTTTGGAAACGATTTTATTTCAATAATGTCATTTTCAATATTTTCAATCAAAGCTTCTAATGATTGACTATCGGAAACCGATGATTCTGTATTTAAAACATAACCACAAGCAGGACATACATTACTCAAAGCAGGTATAGGTTCTTTACATCTTGGGCATTTTTTTACATCACCAATTTTAACAGATTCAGGTGTAGACGTATCTGATTTATTGCCTTGCTGTTTTTCAAACAATTTTGCTTCAAGTACCATTTCAAATTCATCAAGGTCAACCCCAAGTTCCTCTGCCTTTTTGAAAAGAATTTGCTTTTCTTTTTCTGTTAGATCTCCATCTATAAGAGCCATTTCAATCAATTTTTCTAACTGTTCGTTGTACATATTTTTTTAATTAATTGTTTTGGCTCCGCTTAAGGTGGTCGCCATCACCATAAATATACAAATAATATCTTTTTGCAAATTTACATCAAAAATTTTTTTTCTAAGCAAAATTATAATTAATTTTTTGATTATTTTTAATTAAATTTTTAATTTTAAATATTTACTTTTCGGAGTAGATTCAATTTTTAAACCAATTCTGTCATTGTCTACATATAATAAGTTATTTTCTGTATTCGTCTCAAAAATAAATGGTTCAGTTTCACTTGTAATACCATCTTTTGCATAATCTCTTATTTTAAGTGGAAGAATTAATTTAGGTAGGTAATACTTAAAAATTTCCAAGGGATCCAAAGATATGAAGGTAAATTTTTCAGGGAACAATTTTTTAAAAGATTCATGCGATAACTCAACTTCATAAAATTTTTCGCTTTGAATTTCTATTTCTCTATAGTTGAAATATGTTTCGTTTAAAAATCCCAAAAATCCACCATAATATTGTTGAGTAAGTTTTCTTAAAAGTCCGTTGTTATAAGACACATTGTTATTACATATTTTGTGATATTTACATTTAACATTTTTGTATAGTTTGTAAGAAACACAAGCAACAGAAAAATTAACTGGAATTTTACCTGTTTGAGATTGATTCATGTGTTGTGTCATATTACCTGCTCCACCCGAAAACCCTTTTGCTTCAATAGCAAACATAGAATCCTTTTTGAATGCAAGTAAGTCAGGTCGTCCTCCTTTAACTTTTATATTCAGTGATTTCATTGCACCTTCATAGTTTACAGTAAATAAGCTTTGGTCTATTTTCTTGGATAGAAAGTCAGCTATTGCTTTACCTGCTAGATTTGAAAATTGTCCTTTTTCAGTTGGGTCAGAAAGTATCATAAGAGGTTCCGAAAATTTATCGCTGTTAAATGATTGTCTTTGTATGTAATAGATGTAATGAAAAAACATTGAAAGTGTCCGTATAAATTTATGTGGTTTTGGAGCATAACCTTGTCCTGCAATTGCTAAATGTTTTGCAAAAGCAATTCGTGTCAAGTTGTAAGTTTGATTGGTAATTGTCCCTGAAAGGTCTTGATATTCTACTGGTATATTCATAATTTTGTTGTTTTTGTTGTTGTCAATGTTTTATAATTTGTTTATAATCGCACCTTAATAGCACAAAAAGCGTATAAGCTCGACCAAATTTCGAATATATTTTATACTTTTTATCATTTTTAAGATGTATTTATTTTTTTAAAATATTTACTAATTTTTATAACCATTCTCATAACAAAATTATACATATTTATTATGATTTTATCTAAAAAATTATTCATTTTTTTGATATTTTAAATATTTTGTACGATTTTTAGGAGTTCATAACCTATAGTGGTATTGAACTTGGCGTACTGGTGGATCTCAGAGCACTTTACTATCAAACCACACCAAAAATTAGTATATGCTTTGTCAAATATATCCTCACTTGCCGTTTTATGCTGTTATCGGCTGCTTTTAGTCTGCTTATTTTTCTAGGTGTCGCTCTTTTTGGTCTTTATTCATTTTATCCCAAACCTCTCTTGTAATAACAGTAAGCTTGTTAGTTTTGCAATTCCAAATTGATACATATTCATCGGAAATCACATAATACTTTTCCCATTTTGCAAAATTCTCGTAAAGCATTAGCGTACAAATGTTGGTAGAGGTAATGAATTTTCCTGTTGATGCTAAATGAGTGTGTAGAGCTTCCTTTAATTCTATCTCACTTTCCTGTCCTTTGCTATATTCATTCACAATTATGTTTTTGTGAATTTGTTTCTTACTTACCAGATTATTGTTTTTATCAAAAGTAAACAAATAATCATTGCCAAAAATGACAATTCCATTATTTTCTGGTACAGTTAAAATATAAACTTTCTTCTCGTTATTATTTATAAGAGGTACCAAATTAATGTTTGTATTCTTGTACATTTTAATAAGAGTATCGCTATTTACTTCTTTTAATGTTTTTTTACGAATCGTATAAAGATCATTTTCATAAGTTGTAAATTCTCTTTCATTACCATCTATTTGAGCTATGTTTACATTGTATGTGCTGTCAAAAGTAATTGTCGCAATTACTTTTGGGTTGTCATCATTAGAAAAGAAAATACACTTTGCGATATTATTTTCGAGATATGAAAAATATCCTCCCACATCGTCTGCTTTGTCTTTGTATTTGTCAAGAAAAATGTCTGTGCCATACCACGAAGCCATTTCTGATTTATAAAGCAATTTTCCTTCGGCAACAATTGCGGAAGTTTCTTTCCCTATTTGTTTCTGCCCAAATGCAATCAAAGTAATTATAAAAAAAATAATAATTGTTAGAGATTTTTTCATGATTTGTTTATCCTATTTTCCCACAAATTTACATTAAAATTTAAAATTTACAAATAAACATATAAAAAACTTTGAAAAGTAATCTTTATATTAACATTCATAGAAAATAATGTCTGAACCACTGATTATCAAATGACCTGCCTGTTGAACTATGATTTACTAAATAGTTTAAAGTAGTTTAATATAGTTTAAAATAATTTAAGGTAGTTTAAAATAGTTTAATGTAGTTTAAACATCTTGCTTAAACCCTTACACTTTTAAACCTTTAAACTCCTCAACTCCTCAACTTCTCAACTCATCAACTTCTCCCAGTCTCCCCCTCTCCCCAGTCACCCCACCTCTCTCTCACTTCTCAAAAAAAAACCTATTTACTAAACTCAAACAAAAATAAAAGCTTAATGGCAAATAAATATTATTTTTGCAAAAGATAGAGTTTTTATATTTATAATTTAGGATAAATTATTTTACTATGAATTTTATCAATGAATTATTTTTTGGTACAGGTATAGCTCATTCAGTGTTTATCATAGCTATTATTGTAGCTATAGGAGTGTATTTAGGCAAAATAAAAATTTTTGGAATATCTCTCGGTGTAACGTGGGTATTATTTATAGGAATACTTTTTGGACATTTAGGCTTCATCGTAGATGAGCATATTATCAGCTTTGTCAAAGAATTTGGTTTAATATTATTCGTATATTTTGTAGGATTGCAGGTAGGACCGAATTTCTTTTCTTCATTAAAAAAAAGTGGATTTAAATTAAATTTATTAGCAGTTTTGATTATTATGTTTGGTGTTTTAATAACATATATATTACATAGAATCACTAAAGTGCCCATGTCTACTATGACGGGAATACTATCTGGTGCTGTAACTAATACACCTAGTATGGGAGTAGCACAACAAACATTTTTAGAAATGACTGGACATGCAGACCCGACAATAGCTCTAGGATATGCAGTGGCTTATCCACTAGGTATAGTAGGAATAATTTTGTTTATTATTGTTTTACGTTATATTTTTAAAATCGACATAAATAAAGAGAAAGAAGATTTAGAAAAAGCTGACAATAAAAAAGAAAGCCAAGCTCAAGTATTTTCTTTGCAAATAACTAACCTCAATGTTTTCGGTAAAAGTATTTATGAAGTAAAAAAATTAATAGATAAAGATTTTGTGATTTCTCGTGTTTTGCACTCTGACACGAATACAATAGAAATAGCTCAACCTAAAACAATCTTAAATGAAGGTGATAAAGTATTGATAGTTACTAATTTGCAAAATTATAATGAAATAGTGCAATTGCTAGGTGAACCAATAGAAATGGAAAAGGATCAATGGGATGAGCTCGACCATAAATTGTTCTCGGAACAAATAATTATATCTAATTCCAAAGTC
>Ga0255342_1002257_pt1 | contig 24500 bp, 18 predicted proteins | sample wastewater_treat_3_FD_192416 | JGI IMG/M metagenome (GOLD analysis project Ga0255342, IMG submission 192416) | Wastewater microbial communities from Lulu Island WWTP, Vancouver, Canada - plant14 | ecosystem: Engineered > WWTP > Wastewater > Unclassified | place: Canada: Vancouver, British...
GTCCATCCAGCGGCACAACACAATATTTGACCCAGCCCGAGTCCCTACGGGTTGACAAAAAGCATAGAATCTTCGGCCCGTTCGTTCCAGAGAACTCCGAACCCGAAGCACTCGCGGGGGCTGCTAGTGGGCCGAAGGACGAAACCGCGTGCGGCGACTCGCCATTCCCGCCGCATACAGCTTCGGCCACGCGACGCCCACAAGGGGCTAGGCGACGTGGCGGCGGGGGCAGCCACCGGGACGAAGGTGGTGTGTCCCGCGCTCTATCCCGCCGCCGCGCCGCTCTGAGTGGCCGCCGAAGCAGGCACGGCGACGCGACGCGCGGTCACCTGCTCGTCCGACTCGAGCTTGCCGTCTCTGAAGCGCAGGATTCTCTTCGCATGCTCCGCTATCTCCTGCTCGTGCGTCACCATCACAATCGTCTTGCCCGCATCGTTCAGGCGCTGGAGCACGGCCATAATCTCCACGCTGTTCTTCGTGTCCAGGTTGCCCGTCGGCTCGTCGCCGAAGATGATGGGCGGGTCGTTGATCAGCGCGCGGGCGATGGCCACCCTCTGCTGCTCGCCGCCCGAGAGTTCCATCGGGGTGTGCTTCACGCGGTGGGCAAGCCCCACGGTTTCGAGCGCGTGCCGCGCGGCGCTGCGCGGAGGACGCGGGCCCCTGCAATACATCAGCGGCAGCATCACGTTATGGATGGCGTTCATCCGTCCCAGCAGGTTGAAGCTCTGGAACACGAAACCGATCTTGCGATTGCGGATGTCCGCCAGGCGCGCATCGCTCATCTGCCCCACGTCCGAGCCGTCCAGCAGGTACTTCCCGCTCGTGGGCCGGTCAAGGCAGCCGATCATGTTCATCAGCGTGCTCTTGCCCGAGCCGGACGGTCCCATGATCGCCACGAACTCGCCCGGCCACACCTTCAGCGTCACACCGGTGAGGGCGGGCACCTCCACCCGCCCCTGCCGGTAGATCTTCGTCAGGTCGTGCAACTCCAGAAGCGGCTTCGGCTCCTGCTTCGCGCGGCTCGCGCGGCGGTTCCCGAACAGACGCATTGATTCTCCTAGCGCCGCCCGTAGAGCGGCCCGTACGCCGCGCAGGCCCTGTAGTCGGCGCCCTGCAAATCGAGCGCCCCGAACCTCGCCCACGCGCTCGGGCGGAACACCTGCTCCTCGGGCACGTTGTGCATGTCCACCGGAATCCTCAGAATCGAGGCCAGCGCGATCAGATCGGCCCCCACATGTCCGTAGCAGACGGCCCCGTGGTTCGCGCCCCAGTTGTTCATTACCGAATACGCGTCCCGGAAAGCCCCCGAGCCCGCCGCCCGCGGCGCAAACCAGGTCGTCGGCCAGGTCGGGTCGGTGCGGTTCATCAGCACCTTGCCCACCTCGGTCGGAAGGTCAACCGTCACCCCTTCCGCGAGTTGCAGCACCGGCCCCAGCCCCTTCACGATGTTCAGCCTGGCCATGGTGCAGGGCATTCCGCCCTTTGTCAGAAACTCCGACGAGAACCCGCCGCCCCTGAAGTAGCCCAGGCTGGCCGCGCACCAGCGCGTCTGGGCCAGGCACGCCGAAACCTCCTCCGGCGTCACATCCGCGAAGCGCTTGACGACCGGCTTTCCGCCCTCGGTCTGCTGCCCGCTCCAGTCCAGCGCGCTCGCTCCCGAGTTGATCAGGTGCAGCACCCCGCCCGCCGCCGCGCCTGTCATCTCGTGGCCGGTCACGCGCTTTACCGCCTCCGGGCTCCAATACGTGCGCACGTCCGAGAACATCTGCGCCGTGCCCGTCAGCAGGTGCCCGAACAGCATGGTCGCGCCGTTCAGGCTGTCGTTTTCGGTGGCGACGATGTACGGCTGCCGGATGCCGTTCCAGTCGAACGACGAGCATAGTATCGCCTCCATGAAGTCGCCGTTCGGGAAATGGTCCGTCCACTGTCGCTGGCCCTGGAAGCCCCCGGCGATGGCGTTATGCCCCTCGGCCTCCTCGGGGAAGCCCAGCTCGGCCAGCTTCGGGTTGCCGTTCAGCAGGTCCCGCGCGATGATCGCCATCTTCACGCAGAACTCCCAGTCCGCGTCCTTCTGCTCGCGCGTCTTCTGCCTGTCCGGCTCGTTCGGGTCGAGGCCCTCTTTGCAGTTCGCCCTGGCCCACGCCAGCGCGCGCTGGAACTCTTCCGGGTCGTAGATTCCCTCGTCCATCCTGCGGATGTACTCGCTCAGGTCCACCGATTCCACGCGCATCCCCAGGCTGGATTCGAAGAAATCGTTGTTGACGATGGAGCCCGCGATGCCCATCGACACCCCGCCCATGGCAAGGTACGACGCCCCGCGCATGGTCGCCGCCGCCAGCCCGGCCCGCGCGAAGCGCAGCATCTTCTCCCGCACGTCGGCGGGGATGGACGTGTCGCCGATGTCCTGCACGTCGCGCCCGTAGATTCCGAACGCCGGAATCCCCTTCTGTGAGTGCCCCGCGAGCGCCGCGGCAAGATACACCGCCCCGGGCCGCTCGGTCCCGTTGAAGCCCCAGATCGCCTTCGGGATGAGCGGGTCCATGTCCATCGTCTCGGCGCCGTAGCACCAGCAGGGAGTCACGGTGAGCGACAGCCCCACGCCCGCCCGCGCGAACTTCTCCGCGCATTTTGCGGCCTCGGACACCCCTCCGATGCAGGTGTCGGCGATGACGCACTCGACCGGAAGCCCGCATGCGTGAGTGACGTTCTCCGAGAGGAACTCCGCGGCTGTGCGCGCCATTCCCATCACCTGGTCTTCCAGCGACTCCCTGACGCCTCGCTGGCGCCCGTCAATCGTCGGCCGGATGCCGATCTTCGGAAGCGACGCTCTCAGCCGGTTCACCGGCGCGTTATGCTTGAAAGTGTTGTCTGACATTGGTTTTCACCTCTTGCTGATGGCGGTACCCTTGTGGTTCGCCGGCGCGGCGCCCTCTTCCTGCCGGCTCCCCGCGGCCTCGCCGTTCACACGTTGTCGAAGTCGCGATGCCACGCCACCCTGTACATCGCGCTCGTTACCCATGGAATCTTCCTCCAGATGAACATCCCCGACGCCTTGTACGCCCATCGGTGCCGCTGAATGGCCGCCATCACCCTGCGCCAGTCCGCACCTTTTCGCAAAACGGGGTCGCCGCACTCGCCCGGGGTTGCCGCGGCCTGAAACGAATCGCGCGCAAAGCAGGTGACGCTGAGCGGCCTGAACCCGTTGCGGGCAAGCAGCGCGACCAGCGTATCCGGGCAGAAGTAGTAGTGATGCTGGGGGCAGAAATAGCGCTGGAGCGACATCTTGGGGCGCAGGGTGTTCGGAACTTCGAGAAGCAGCACTCCCCCCGGCTTCAGCAACCCGCGCACTCTGTCCAGAAACGGCCCGGGCTCGGCGATGTGCTCCAGCAAGTGAAACGCGGTTATGGCGTCGAAGCGCTCCGATTCGGCGTCCAGGGAGTCTATGGTTCCCGTGACAATCCGCGCCTGCGGGGGCATCTCTTCCGCGGGCGACGGGTTGATGTCGAGCCCCGTGCAGACAAGTCCCTGCCTCGCCGCCGCCGCCACAAACGAGCAGTCTCCGCAGCCGATGTCCAGAAGCGAGTCACCCGGCTTGACGTAGCGGCTTACGCCCCGCAGATAGCGCTTCGCCCTGCCGAGCGAGACGCGCCTGCAGTAGGTGGGGCGATGCACACGCGTAAGCGACCCTCCGCGCGCCTTCAGCAGCTCTTCGTCCGTGGGCATGGGGTCGCTGCGGACCAGCCCGCACTGCGTGCAGATGACGACCTTCATATCGAGGCCGAATCTGCGGTAGCTTGTGACGGGCCGGTCCGCTCCGGCCTGACAGACCGGGCAGTCGCTCACCTGGCCAGGTCTCCTTTCTGGCGCGGCACGCCCGATCAGCCCTTCCAGCGCCAGTCGCGGATCTCGGGCATGTCCTGCCCGTGCTTCGCGATGTACTCCTTGTGGTCAATGAGCTTGTCGCGAACCTCCTGCTTCACATACGCCGCCGCGTAGCCGAGCTTCGGCACGCGTTCGATGACGTCGCTCACAAGGTGGAAGCGGTCCAGATCGTTCAGCACAACCATGTCGAACGGCGTCGTTGTCGTGCCCTCTTCTTTGTATCCGCGCACGTGCAGGTTGTCGTGATTCGTCCGGCGATAGGTCAGCCTGTGAATCAGCCACGGGTAGCCGTGGTACGCGAAGATGATCGGCTTGTCCGTGGTGAACAGCGTGTCGAACTCCCTGTCCGTAAGCCCGTTCGGGTGCTCTTCGCGCGGCTGAAGCGTCATGAGGTCCACGATGTTGACCACGCGTATCTTCAGGTCCGGAAGGGTCTCGCGCAGGATGCTGACCGCCGCGAGCGTCTCAAGCGTCGGAATGTCTCCAGCGCACGCCATCACAACGTCCGGCTCGCCGCCCCTGTCGTTGCTCGCCCACTCCCAGATGCCTATGCCCGCCGAGCAGTGCTTCACCGCCTGGTCCATGTCCAGCCACTGCGGCCCGGGCTGCTTGCCCGCCACAATCACATTAACGAGGTCCTTGCTGCGCAGGCACTGATCGGTTACGCACAGCAGCGTGTTCGCGTCCGGCGGCAGATACACCCGGATCACATCCGCCTTCTTGTTCGCGACATGGTCAATGAAGCCCGGGTCCTGGTGCGAGAATCCGTTGTGGTCCTGCCGCCACACATGCGAAGTCAGCAGATAGTTGAGCGACGCAATCGGCCGCCGCCAGGATATCTCGCGCGTCGTCTTCAGCCACTTCGCGTGCTGGTTGAACATCGAGTCCACGATGTGGATGAACGCCTCGTAGCAGGAGAAGAACCCGTGCCGCCCCGTCAGCAGATAGCCCTCGAGCCATCCCTGACAGGTGTGCTCGCTCAGGATCTCCATCACCCGGCCTTCGGGCGAAAGAAGGTCGTCGTCCGGCAGAATCTCTGCGAGCCAGGTCTTGTCGGTGACTTCCATCACCGCGCCCAGGCGATTCGAGGCCGTCTCGTCCGGCCCCACCACGCGGAAGGTCTTCATGTTCTCCTTCATCACGTCGCGCAGGAACGCGCCCATCACTCGAGTCGCCTCTGCGACCGTCTTGCCCGGCGACTCGACCGGAACCGCGTAGTCGAGAAAGTCCGGCATCACGAGGTCTTTCAGCAGGACTCCGCCGTTGGCGTGCGGGTTCGCGCCCATCCGCTTCGCGCCCTTGGGCGCAAGCTCGGCGATCTCCGGAACGAGCGTCCCGGACTCGTCGAACAACTCCTGCGGACGGTAGCTCTTCAGCCACTTCTCCAGAATCGCCACGTGTTTCGGGTGCCCGGCCATATCACCCATCGGCACCTGATGCGAGCGCCACGAGCCTTCGGTCTTCTTGCCGTCCACCTCCTTCGGGCCAGTCCAGCCCTTGGGTGTGCGCAGCACGATCATCGGCCAGTCGGGCCGGCCCGTGATCCCCTTCGTGCGGGCGTTCTTCTGAATGGCCTGAATCTCGGACATGCACGAGTCGAGTGTCGCGGCCATGAGCTGATGCATGGCCTTCGGGTCGTCGCCTTCCACGAAATACGGGTTGTAGCCATACCCCTCGAACAGGCAGCGCAGCTCTTCGTTCGGGATGCGGGCCAGAACGGTCGGGTTGGCGATCTTGTAGCCGTTCAGGTGCAGTATCGGCAGCACGGCGCCGTCCCGGACGGGGTTCAGAAACTTGTTGGAGTGCCAGGCCGTGGCAAGCGGCCCCGTCTCGGCCTCGCCGTCCCCCACCACGCACGCCGCGATGAGGCCCGGGTTGTCGAGCACTGCGCCGTACGCGTGGGACAGCGCATACCCGAGTTCGCCGCCTTCGTGAATGGAGCCCGGGGTCTCCGGGGCAACATGGCTGGGGATTCCTCCGGGGAACGAGAACTGCTTGAACAGCTTCTGAATCCCCTGCGCGTCCTGCGAGATGTTCGGGTACACCTCGGTGTAGGTGCCTTCCAGATACACGTTCGCGACCATTCCCGGGCCGCCGTGGCCGGGGCCGCAGATGTAGATCATGTCCAGGTCGTGCGCCCTGATGATCCGGTTGAGGTGGACGTAGATGAAGTTCAGGCCCGGCGTTGTGCCCCAGTGCCCGAGCAGTCTCGGCTTGACGTCCTCGATGGTGAGCGGACGCCTCAGCAGCGCGTTGTCGAGAAGATAAATCTGCCCCACCGACAGATAGTTCGCCGCGCGCCACCAGGCGTCCATCTTGCGTAGTTCAGCCGTGGAGAGCGGCCCCTTAGCCCTGACCTGTTCTTTCGCCATTGCATCCTCCTTTGGCGGGAAATGTGACCTGCCCCAGTTTAGCCGATATCGGCGCGGGGAGGAAGACTTCGCGGGGATTTGCGCGCGGTTGTATCCGCCGCGTCCGGACTCACACCGTGCGCGTCAGGCGGCGTCTCAGCGCAAGGGAAGCCATCGCTCCGCCCAGAGCTACGAGCGACGTGGGCTCTGGTATCAGCGGGGTGTACGACAGGTCGTCCATGTTGTAGTACCCGCCCCCGAGAGGGCTGGGCCCGGCGGCCGCCGTTATCTGCACCTTCACGACGCCCCTGAAGTCCACGGCAAGGTTTGCCAGCTTCTCGCTGTTCGCCATGGCCGCCAGATACGGGACCGGGTCGTCCTCGGTCCGGAACCCCACAAAGCCGACGAACGGCGCCGCCTGCTGCAGGAAGGCCGTGTCTTTGGCGAAGAATGCGCCGTGGAAGTCCACCACGCCAGCCTCGAACCGGATGACGATCCGCGTGACGCCCCACTCGTTGACCATCGCGTTCGGGGGGCTCTTGATCGCCGCGCCGTCCGCCGCGGACTTGACCGTTGCATGCCCGTCGCGGCCCATAAAGCCCCCGGTGCCCATATCCCAGATGATGCCGCCATAGTGCGTGGGAACCTGCGTGAGCGCGGGCAGGTCGTCGAATCCGACGACCACCAGCGATGCATCCGCACGCGCCCCCGCCGCCGCAAGCACGGCGAGGCAGATCAGAAGCAGGGTTGTGGGGCGGGTGAACATAGCTCTACCCGGGTACGCTGCAATTTCCGTGCCAGAGCGCGCGCCGGGCCGGATACTTCACCAGCAAATGCAGAATCGCCCGCCGCCCGGTGGGCTAATCCAGCCCCAGATCGCGCGAAAGCCCTTCGATGTACTCCCGCACCCGCGCACTGTAGTGTTCGAGCGTCGCCGCCGAAAGCGCGTAGAAGCGGTCGCGGTACAGGAACTCGCCCTCCGGGCTTTTCGCGCCGGGCATGGCGTAGGCGAAATCGGTGAAGAACCGGTCGGAGGGCAGAGCCCTGAACCCGGCGCCCCCGGCCTGTATCCGCTGCTCCACCTGCGCCACGAAGCGCGCCGCCACCTCGCTGCCCGCGTCTTTCTCCGCGCGCGCACGCTCCAGCGAGTAGTTCCACCACTCGCGGAAGAAGTCCGGTTCGTCCTCGGCCAGCACTTCGCCCAGAATCACCTGCAGCCTGCCCGAGACCTTCAGCTTGAGCCGCCCGCCGGCCGCTTCGGCGATGGTCCTGTACGTGAGCGGACTCTTGTCCGACCCGGAGTGAAAGTCGAGCACCGCCCCGTACTCGCTGGCAATCGCAGCCAGCTCGCGCACGCGCGACGCCAGCCCTTCCATGCCGTCCGGACGGCCGTAATCCTCGCGCTTGACAAATCCGAAGTTCGGCGCGACGAACGGCACCTCGACCCCTTCCGCCGCCAGCCGCTCCAGAACAAAGCGCAGTTCCGCGGGCTCGGTGATCATCGGCCCCTCGTCCAGCGAGAACTCGAAGTCGAACGGCTCCCCCCACCGCACGGCCTTGATGAACCTGTACAGCTCAGCCGCCGCCTCGATCGCGCTGCCGTATCGCTCGCCGAGATCCTCCTTCGAGAAATCGAACATCGCGGAGGTGTCCAGCGTGAAGAAGCTGTAGTGCCGCCCCGCTTCGATAATCTGCCGCGCTTTGGCCAGACCTTCGTCCGTGAGCGCCCTGACCGGCACGTGGTCCAGGTCGGCTCCGTACGGCTGCCGCACTCCGTGCTCGACGTGCGCCAGCACGCCCGCCAGCCAGAATCCTTCGATGCTGCTGCCCGTATGCCCGATGCTCACGCTTCCGTGACCCGGAAGCCATGCCGTCTCTTCGCCCGGAGGCGAGAGGATCATGTCCAGCGGCGCAAGCTCTCTGTACGCGGAGTTCTGGATCGTCTCGGCCGGCTTTGCGAGCGAATTCACAGCCGAGATGATGCCCGGCCACGCGATTGTCGAATGTCTTGCGCCCACGCCGAGGCGCGGCTGCCCTCCGAGGGCTTTCGGGGCAAACTGCGGAAGCAGGTGAGTCACGAGCCACTTCACCGTCGCCGCGTTGACCGGGAAGATCACCGCGTGGCTGCCCGCGGCCGTTCCGATGCGCACCGGAGCGCCGCTGGCCCCGCCGCCGGCGCCGATGAGCGCCCGTTGCCCGTCGTCGAGTGCCATCAGGAAGTAGCCGGTGCCGTCGAGCACGGCCGCCGATTCGGGCACGGCGCCCTTCACCGCGCCGAGCGTCCTGTCCAGGCTTTCGCGCACGGGCGCGGCATCCACAGCCGCCGCGCAGGCGGCCAGCGCATCGGCCGATTCCTCTATCAGCGCCTGCGCCGCGGGCGGGTCCCAGGTGCAGGTGTCCAGGACGGCGGGGTTCGCCGCCGGGTCAATCTCTATTCCGTTGATCTCCATTGATCCGTTCTCCTAAGCATCGTGAAAGCGCCAGAAGTTGGCGCTCAGCAGGTCGTGGGCGTCCCGCCTGATCTCTTCCTCCGAAACCTTCCAGCCCGTCGCCGCAAGATCGGCGTACTTGTCCGCCAGAACCTCTGCAATGATGGCCCTTGAATGCTTCCATTTGTAGATGAGCTGGTCGAGCACCCGCGCATCCGAATGCTGCGGGATGATGCTCAGCCCCAGCATCTCCAGCCGCATCCGCGTAATCTCCTCGATCAGCGACGGGTTGTTGAGGAACCACCAGCAGCCGAACACCATCAGGTTGCGGAACTTGCGCGCGGTGACGCACAGCTCGTGCTGGTTCTCGCGGGCGAGCATCGTCACCAGGAACTTCGCGTCCGGGAACCGGGCGCAGAGGTTCTCCACGGGTTCCATGCCCGATCGCCCCACCGCGTCCGCCGCCAGACGCAGCCCCGGGTTCACCTGCCTTTTCGCGCCGATCATCATCGCGAAGGGCCGCCCGGTTTCGACTGCGACGGGAATGACCGCGTCCTCTATCAGCCTGCTGCGCGCGTCCTCGCAGGGCCATGCGAACGTGGGGGGCAGCGAAACGGCCATATACTTCGCGTCCAGCCTCGCCAGCCAGTCCTTCAGAAACCGCCGCGTCTCGGACAGCGTGCGGCCGGAGAAGTCCGGGCGCACATCGTAGCCCCAGCCCCTCAGTTGCGAAGCCGCCGTCTCCCACGAGTTCAGCAGCACGTCCAGCCGCAGCGCCGAATGGAACCGCGGGTGCCGGGCGGCGCCGTCCAGCCAGCACTGCCGCTCGCCGGCATCGAACGGGTCGTTCGTCATCACCACGCTGTCCACGTTCGCGAGGTCCAGCACCCTGTCCACATACTCCGCCGCATCGAGCTTCTGGAAAAACGCGCGGTGCTCGTTCAGATCGCGGCATTCGGGGTCGAGCCCGAGTTCGCCGAGCGTCGTCAGCACACCGCGGCAGGACTCGCTCACCGGAGAGTGTTCGAGGAACAGCGTCCGCCAGACCAGATCGGCCTGCTCCCGCTTCGTCAGCGCCCAGAATGCGTCGTAGGGCATAGCGAGCCAGCGCAGCGTCTCAGCGATCAGATAATGATACGTGACCAGCTCGTCCACGCCCCACAGGCAGTTGGGCCCGAACGACGACGGGAAAAGGTGGGTGTGGATGTCTGTGATGCGTGTGTCCGCGACGGCGCGACGCGCCATCGCCCGAATCTCGTCAACTGTGTTGCCCATATCCTGTCAGCCCCCGCCTGAGAACCTAGCGCACCCGCCCGGCGCCCCCGGCGGCCGACATGACGTCAACGCCCGGCTCGATGCCGGCTTTCGCCCTGAACCGCTCGGTCACGACGCGCTCGAACTGCTCCAGCGCCCCCTCGCGCACGATGCTCACCGTGCAGCCGCCGAATCCCGCCCCCGAAAGCCTGCTGCCCAGGCACCCGTCCACCGACACCGCCGCCTCCTGAAGCCAGTTGAGTTCATCGCAACTGATCTCGTAGAGGTCGCGCGATGAAGCGTGCGACTCGTTCAGCAGATCGCCGAACGCGGCGCTGTCGCCATGGTTCAGCGCGCGCACCGCCTGCAGCACCCTGTCGTTCTCACGAACAATGTGCCGCGCGCGCTTGCGCACGACCTCCGGGAGCTTGCTTTCGTGCGCCGCAAGGTCTTCGGCCGAGACGTCGCGCAGCGCCTTGATTCCCGGAATGTGCTGCTTCAGAATCCGCACCGCTTCCTCGCACTGCGCGCGGCGGATGTTGTACTCCGAGCCCGCCAGCGTGCGCGGCTTCTTGCTGTCGCAGACGACAATCCGCGTTCCGGCGGGATAGTTCACGTGCTGGTAATCGAGCGACCTGCAGTCCAGAAACATCGCCTTGCCTTCCTGCCCCAGCACCGAGATGAACTGGTCCATGATGCCCGAATTGACCCCGACGAACTGGTTCTCCGCGCGCTGGCAGAGCAGGGCGGTCTCCTTGCCCGGAAGGCTCTGGCCCGTGACCTCGTACACGGCGAACGCGGTCGCCACCTCGAGCGCGGCCGAACTGGACAGGCCGCTGCCCAGAGGCACCGAGCCGTCCACGACCATCTGCATCCCCGGCGTCTGGATTCCCGCCTTCGCGAGCTGGTCAACGACACCCCGGATGTAGTTCGACCAGGGAGCGTCCTGGGAGCGCTCCGGCTTGATCACGCTGAAGGTGCTCGTCTCGTCGAAGTTGCGGCTGTACGCCGTGGCGGTGTCCTCCTGCGTTGCGGAGGCGGCGATGAGAATGTTGCGGTTGATGGCTGTGGGCATCACGAAGCCGTCGTTGTAGTCCGTGTGTCCGCCCATCACTTCCACGCGCCCGGGCGCCTGCACGACGCAGGCTGGCTCGCATCCGAACCGGTCTTTGAACTCATTCACCACCGCATCAATGCGGATGTCTTCTTTCTGCAAACTCTCTAACCTTTCGTGCCCCTCGAGTGCGCGGGGCAACCTCTTGTGGATTCGCCCCCGGGGCGTCTGTTCCCTTGTCTGTGTGGAGTATCTCGAAAAACTGCGGATTTCCCTTCCCCTGCCGCAGGGCGAATCTGTATAATTGCCTGGCCGTCTCTTTGGGGCGGCGAAGCTGCCGCGGCAGCGCTAATCGAAAGCCGGATGGTGTGAGCCACAAAAACGCCCCGGCGAGGAAGATGGATTATGGCTGATAAGATTCGGATTGCACTGATCGGTTGCGGGGGAATCGCCCGCGGACATGTGAAGCGCCTGCTTGAGATTCCGGAGGCGGAGATCGTCTCCCTTGTGGACACGGACCCGAACTGCCTCGCGAGCTACAAGGAGAACTTCCCCGAACTGAAGGACATCCCCGTCTTCAGCGACTACAGGGACGCCCTCGGCGCGGACAACCTCGACGCGGTTCACATCAACACGCCGCACACGCTGCACTTCCCGCAGATTATGGACTCGCTCGACAGGGGCCTGCACGTGCTGACCGAGAAGCCGCTCGTCTGCTCGGTGAAGGAGGCCAAAGAGGTGATCGCCGCCGCCGAGAAGGCGGGAAAGGTGCTCCTCATCAGCTATCAGCGGCACTACGCGCCGGACTACGTGTACATCAAGAACGAGATCGAGAAGGGCACCATCGGCCAGGTGACGGCCATCGCGGCGCTGCAGGGGCAGGACTGGCTGCGCGGGCAGAAGGGCAAGTGGCGGCAGGACCCGGCGCTGTCGGGCGGCGGGCAGCTCAACGACTCGGGATCGCATCTGCTGGACATCATGCTCTGGACCACCGGGCTTGCGATAGACAAAGTCAACGCCTACATTGACAACCGCGGAGCGGACGTGGACATCAATTCCGCCGTCTCCATCCAGTTCACGAGCGGGGCAATCGGCACCATCACCGTCATCGGCGACCAGCCCGGGTGGTGGGAGGACTACACGGTCTGGGGCACCGAGGGCGCCATCTTCCTGCGCAACGGCAAGGTGACGTTCTGGGTGCGCGGCCAGGAGCCGTACGAGCCGACGGACTTGCCCGCCGGGTCGAATCCCGACCAGAACTTCATTGACGTCGTTCTCGGGCGGGACACGAACAAGACGCCAGCCATCTGCGGGCTGCGCGGCATCGAACTCTGCGAGGCGGCGTGGAAGTCGGCCGAGCTGGGGCGGCCCGTGAGCGCGTCAGAGCTGGGGTAGTAGTCAACGTTCGCGGGCAAGCCCGGCTTGCCTTGCTGGACTCTTGCTGGACTCGGATTTGCAATCCGAGTCCAGGCGCTCCGGCGATCTGCGATCGCCCACCCGGTGGTTGCGCGGAAGCGGCCAGCCGTTTGGGGCGGGATTACAAATCCCGCGCACCAGGGCCTCAGATTTCAAATCTGCGGCCAGCGGGCGCCTGCCGTTGTTTCTGCTGGACTCGGATTTGCAATCCGAGTCCAAGCCCCGGCGATCAGCCCAGAACGATATCCCGAAACATCACTCGCTCGCCTCGGATGCCCGGCGGTAGGCGTCGCTCGCGGCGAGCATCTCCTCGTGCGTCCCGGCATGCTTCAAGACGCCGCCCTCCAGGCAGGCGATGACGTCCGCCTGGCGGAGCAGGCTCATCCGGTGGCTCACGATGAACGCCGTGCGACCGGAGGACAGGCTCTGCAGCGCCTCGATGATGATCCGCTCGGAATCGGGCTCGACAGCCGAGGTCGGCTCGTCCATGAGCAGGATGCCCGGGTTCGCCAGGAAACAGCGGGCGATGGCGATACGCTGGCGCTGCCCGCCGGAGAGCTTCGTGCCCCGCTCGCCTATCTCGGTTGCGTAGCCATCCTCGAGGTCCAGGATGAACTCGTGCGCGTTGGCCATGCGGGCGGCCTCAACCACGTCTTCGTCCGTCGCCTCCAGCCTGCCGTAGCGGATGTTGTCCGCGACTGAGGCGTTGAAAAGAAACGTTTCCTGCTGCACCACGCCGATCTGCCGGCGCAGGCTCGCCTGCGTCACGTCGCGCACGTCCACCCCGTCAATCAGCACCGCGCCGCCGGTCACGTCGTAGAAGCGCGCGATCAGGTTCATCAGCGTCGTCTTTCCCACGCCGCTCGGCCCGAACAGCCCCACCGTCTGCCCCGCCGACGCCTTCAGGCTGATGCCCGTGAGGATGGGCCGCTCCCGGCGATAGCTGAACGAAACGTCCCGGAACTCCACCTCCCCCCGCACGCGCGGCAGTTCCTTCGCGTCCGGACGGTCGCGCACAGCGGGAACATGGTCGAGCACCTCGAAGATGCGCTCCGCCCCGGCCGAGGCCCTCTGCACCAGATCGTTGACGCCCATCAGATCGTCTACGGGTCCGTAGAAGTAGCGCCCGTATCCGCGATAGGTCACCAGCCCGCCGACCGTAAACTGCCCGATCCACACCAGCCACGCCCCGAGCCCCAGCATGATGATCTGACCCGTGAACGCAATGAAGCGCACGAACGGGAAGAACACCGAGCGCACGGCCACGCCTTCCATGGTCGCCTCGTAGTAGGTGCGCGCGGCGTCCGCGAACTCCGATTCCTCGTGGTCCTCGCGGGCGAAGGCCTTGATGACGGAGATGCCCGACAGGTTGTCCTGCAGCTTGGCGGTCACCCCGCCGAGGTCCCGCCGGATGCGGCGGTACACGTCCTTGATGCGGCGGTTGTAGAAGTAGAGCGCAATCGCGACGCCGAGCATCGGCATAACGCACGCCGTGCCGAGAATCGGCTGCAGGCGGATGAAGATGAACGCGACGCCGACCAGCCGCAGCCCGCTCGCCAGAATGCTCTCCATCCCGCTGATCAGCACGTCCTGCACCGTATCCACGTCGTTGACCGTGCGCGAGAGCAGGTCGCCCGTGCGCCGGTCCTGAAAGTACGACAGCGGCTGCTCCTGCAGCTTGCCGTACACCGCGCGGCGAAGGTCGAAGATAAACCCCTGCGACGCCCGCGTGAGCAGGTAGCTCTGCGCGCCGTTGAAGCCTGCCGTGAGCGCGTAGCTGACAACGAGAGTCCCGATTGGGATGAGCAGGTCCCGCAGCCTGCCCGTCTTGAGAAAGGTATCCACCACATAGCCCCACACAAGCGGCGGGTACAGTTCGGCGATAATGCGCAGCACCAGGCAGGCGAGCCCGCCCGCAACCCAGACCCTGTACGGGCGAAGGAACGGCAAGAGGCGGGCGACAGTCCTGAGTGAGGCACTCTGCCCGGGGCCGGTATCTGGTATGCGGTCGAGTCTGGGTGGCACGGAGGGATGATAGCAGATTTGGCCAGACCGGCCGAAATGACCGGTGGACAGCGCAACGCGCGGGCGGTAAGCTACGGGCATGGGACATCGGCTATGAGCAGCGGCTACGTTCACGGCTACCACGAGAGGGAGAACCAGCGCCTGAGCGATCAGGCGGGCACACTCGAGCAGCTTCTGCACGGCGATACACGCTATTCCGCTGGCAGCCTGGTCTTGGAGGCGGGCTGCGGCACGGGCGCCCAGACCGTCATCCTCGCCAGGAACAGCCCCGAAGCCCGGTTCGTCTCGGTGGACATCTCGCCGGCCTCCCTTGAGGCCGCCCGGCGGCGAACCGAAGACGCGGGACTCACCAACGTCGAGTTCCGGCAGTCGGACATCCTCGACCTGCCCTTCGAGCCGCAGTCGTTCGACCACGTCTTCGTCTGCTTCGTGCTGGAGCACTTCGCCCGGCCGGTGGAAGCGCTGCTGTCGCTTAACGCCCTCATCCGCCCAGGCGGCAGCATCACGGTAATCGAAGGCGACCACGGCTCGACGTTCTTCCATCCGGACTGCCCGGAGGCAAGGCAGGCGGTGACATGCCTGGTGGAGGCGCAGAAGCGCTCGGGAGGAGACGCCGAGATCGGGCGGAAGCTGTTTCCGTTGCTCATCGAAGCCGGCTTCGGCGGCGTGCGCGTCTCGCCCCGGTTCGTGTACGCCGACGCTTCGCGTCCCGAAATGGTTGAGGGCTTCACGCGAAAGACGTTTGCTGCGATGATCGAGGGCGTCAGGGAGCAGGCCATCGAGGCCGGACTGATGGACGCCGCCGCATTCGACCGGGGGATCGCCGGGCTCTATCGCGCGGCCGAGCCCGACGGCGTCTTCTGCTACACCTTCTTCAAGGCCGTCGCTGGGGTCTGACGCGTGTGGTCAAACCGCCGCCGCTGATCGCGGCTGGTGATGATGTCCGGCGCGCCTGGAGGCCATGGCCCGGGCAGACCCGGCAAGCCCTGGCCGGAGGGTGGGTCTGGTTGCCCGAACGCCTCCCACTGGAACACGCCGCCTGCCTGAAATCGTGCTTGACAGGGGGGCGCGTACGTGAGATAGTGAAACCTGTCACAGGCACGGCCGAAGCCGGCGCGCGGGCCGTCCTGTGCTGTTTCCGAGAAAAGGGGGACAAGCACGTGAAAGAGTACGTTTGCGTGCCCGGGGTTGGGTCCCGGTGCACCCGTGGGATGGCTGGAAAAGGGGCCGCCATGGTCCTTGCCGCGGCTTTCCTGCTCGCACTTCCGTCTGTTTTCATCTCAGTTCCCGCTCTGGCGTCCGCAACTCCCGTCACCATTACGCTCACACAGGGCGTTGGAGGGTATTCGGGATGCGCCGACACCATGCTGCGCGAGCTGTACCCGTACGAGAACTACGGGGCTTCCGCAGACATGTTCTGGGTGAGGCACAGGCCCGGCTATGACCGGAACATCCTCATCCGCTTCGATCTGACCGGCCAGCTCCCGTCCGGCGCGTGCATAAAGGAGGCGAAGCTGCGCCTCTACCAGTACGAAGACGAACTGGGCTCCAGCGACTGGCTGCGTGTCGGCGCCTACCGCATGCTGAAGAACTGGGACGAAGGGACGGGCGGCGACGGCGGCGACGACTATCTGGGCGCAAGCTGGTACTACAGACACACCGGCGGCATGAACCAGTGGTACAACGCTGGTGCGCGCGGCGTTACGTCCGACACGAACTCCGACCGGCACCACACGCACCACGTTACCCCTCCGTACGTCGGCGTCGCGGACGACCACGTAGAGTGCACGGAGGGCATTCGATGGGTGGAGTGGGACGTCACGCCGTCTGTCCAGTACTGGGTGGGCAACCCGTCCGAGAACTTCGGCATCTGCCTGGACAAATGGGTGGAAGACCCGACAGGGCAGTACCACAGCACATCGTTGGACGGCGTCAACTTCCTTCCCCGGGAGCACCCGGACGGCAACTACCGCCCCCGGCTCGTCATCACCTACGTCATCCCCACGGCGGAGGCTCCGGTCACGCTGCGAGCCTCCGACCTGTCGCTCAACTTCTTCGACAACGACCCGGGCATTACGTTCTCGCAGAATGGCAGCCTGCTGCAGTGCGGCGGCACGACGTCAGACACGAGCTGGAACGGCGACGGATCGGCAACAACCTACACCATCAACAGCAGCTTCGAAGCCACCGCGCTGGTGAAGCTGCAGCAGGGAATCGTCAACGCAAACCGCGGGCAGTTCTCGTTCGGAATGGTGGAGCCGGTCAGCGGCAAGTATGTGAGGATCGGCAGCATAGGCTACAGCGCTCATTACTACGAGATCAGCGGGATGTGCGCGGCCAGCGGCAACGGCGAGGCGCACGACGGCAGCGCGTACTGGGCTTCGTACTGGGACGATGTGTATCCGCTCGCCCCGCCATCCGCGGCGGTTCGCTTCTACAGCGAGACTCCGGAGGACGAGGCCGCGGCGTATCTGGCGTGGAAGATCCGATACGACAAGCCGAACGGAATGTTCTACGTGTATGTCAACGACGCGCTCGTGACGTACTACTCCAGGGTGAACCTGACGAACTGGCGGCTGGCCTTTCTGCATCAGAACGACGTCAGCGGCGTACCCACCACCGTGCTGGTGTCTTTCCCGGACACCACGCCGCCATCGCCCGACCCGATGACCTGGGCCACTCCGCCGTGGGCGGACAGCACCTCGTCCATCTCCATGACCGCCACAACCGCGACCGACGTGGACAGCCCGCCCGTGTCCTACTATGTCCAAGAGACCAGCGGGAACACGGGCGGCAGCAGTTCCGGATGGATCGCGTCCACGGCTTACACGGACTCGGTTCTGCAGCCGAACACCCGGTATGCGTATCGCGTGAAGGCGCGGGATTCGTACTCGACGCCGAACGAGACGGCTTACTCCACGTCGGCGAACGCCTATACTCTTATGCCCAGGCCCACCGGCGCCGTTGCGACGCTTGTGAAATCTACGGAGGTGAACCTGTCCGCCACGGGCAGCTTCCCGAACCTCGCCGAAGCCCAGTCGGGCGTCAAGTTCACGTCGCCGACGCCGGGCGGCAGCGGCGGCATTGACGAATGGATCAAGACGACGACGGACACAGCCACCGGGCTGACCCCGAACACGGAGTATATCTTTGACGTGAAAGCCCGCAACGGCGACGGTGTCGAAACGCCCACGGCGCCCGTTGGGGCCAGGGTCCGAACCCTTGCGGCGCCGCCCGCACCGCTCGCTTACAACCCGGTCAGTTGTCAGGGCATACAGGCCAACTGGGGCTCGAACGGCAACCCCGCCGGCACCGAGTACGAATGCATCGAAGTGACGACCCACAAGAGTTCCGGATGGAGCACGGCGATGAGTTGGACGCTGGGCGGCCTCGAGCCCGGAGTGACTTACAGCTTCATAGTGCGCGCTCGCAATGCGGATATGGTGGTGTCGCCGTATGTGCTCCTCGGGGAAGTCACCACCAACACGAGCATCGGGCAGGCAAAGACGATGTACGGCATCGGGCAGAAGGTCTCGCTCATCGGCAAGGTGGTGACTGCGGTGTTCGAGGATCAGCGGCTGTTCTTTGTTCAGGACGCGCCCCTGTTCGGCTGGCCCGAGGGCGGTCTGGGCATCGCTGTGCGCTTCCCGGAGATGGCCCTGCCGCTTAGTCAGGGACAGGTGGTGGATATCACGGGAACTCTGGCATACAACGACCCGCCGCACGAGCAGGAACTCATCGTGGCTGCAGGTGCAGTGCTCTTGAGACCATTGGCCTTGATGGCGGTCCCGGCGTACCGGGGCTCGGGCAAGACACTGGGCGGCGGCGACTACGGCCTCCAGCAGCTGGTGTACGACGATGTCACAACTCCCGTAGCGAAGCCTTCGTACGGCCTCAACACGGCCGGACGGCTGGTGACGACGTTCGGCAAGCCGAGGGACGGCGGACAGGGCGGCATGCGTGAGATCTGGCTCGACGACGGATCCTGCCTCAACGATGGGCAGGAGGTGGGCGTACGGGTTGACCTGAGCGCCGCCGGAGGCGAACTGCCCGAGCCATGGCCGCAGATGTACCTTGTCACCGGCGTGATGCGGTGCATGGTGGTGGAGGGTCCCCTCGGCGAGCGCCTCAACGTGCGCGTCCTGTGGCCGAGGTCCATGACTGACATCCTGCCGCTCGAATAGACGGATGCCCTTGCAGTGATTGATCGCGGGCAAGCCGGGCTTGCCCGCGATCGCTCGTGCCCCAACTGGCGCGGCGGGCCTGCTTGCGCTACAATGCGTCCGATTTCGAGGAGGATCTACTCACCGTGGCAATGACTATGACCCAAAACGACGTTAAGGACCTCGCGCTCGCCGACCGCGGCAAACTGCGCGTGGAATACGCCGCGCACGAAATGCCGGTTCTCGCGCTCATCCGGGAACGGTTCGAGAAAGAGAAGCCGCTCAAGGGCATACGCCTGGCGGCCTGCCTGCATGTGACGAGCGAGACTGCCAACCTGGCCATCACCCTGAAGGCAGGCGGCGCGGACGTTTATGTTTGCGCATCCAACCCGCTCTCCACGCAGGACGACTCGGCGGCGCATCTCGTGGTGCATCACGATATCCCGGTTTTCGCCATCAAGGGCGAGGACAACGACACCTACTACAAGCACATTAACGCCGTGCTCGACGCGAAGCCGCATATCACCATGGACGACGGCGCGGACACGGTCGGCGTGATCCACAAGGAGCGCACAGACCTGGTCGAGAACATCATCGGCGGTACCGAGGAGACGACAACGGGCGTAATCCGTCTTCGCAGCATGGAGCGCGAGGGTGTGCTGCTCTACCCCATAGTCGCCGTCAACGACGCGGACACGAAGCATCTTTTCGACAACCGCTACGGCACCGGACAGAGCACGATTGACGGAATGATCCGCGCCACGAACCGGCTGGTGGCCGGCAAGGTGTTCGTCGTCGCGGGTTACGGCTGGTGCGGCCGCGGGCTGGCGATGCGCGCGCGGGGCATGGGCGCGGACGTCGTCGTTACCGAGGTGGACGCCACCAAGGCCATTGAGGCCTCACTCGACGGGTTCCGCGTGATGCCGATGGCCGAGGCGGTCAAGATTGGCGACTTCTTCTGCACGCTCACCGGCGACATCCACGTCATCCGGCCGGAGCATTTTGTCGCGATGAAGGACGGCGCAATCGTCGCGAACTCCGGGCACTTCGACGTGGAACTGGACCTTCCCGGACTCGCGAAGGTCTGCACTGCGCGGCGTCAGGTGCGCGAGTTCGTCGAGGAGTTCACTGTCCCGAGTGGCAACCGGATTTACGTGCTTGGCGAGGGCAGGCTTGTGAACCTCGCGGCCGCGGAAGGGCACCCGTCCGCGGTTATGGATATGAGCTTCGCCAACCAGGCGCTCGCGAGCGAGTGGATGGTCGCAAACGGCAAGTCGCTCGAGCGCAAGGTGTACAGCCCGCCGGAGCATCTCGACAAAGAGGTCGCGCGGCTGAAGCTGCACGCAATGGGCGTCCGGATTGACGTGCTGACCCCCGAGCAGGAAGAGTATCTGAACTCCTGGCAGCTCGGGACCTGATCGGACGGCCGGGCACGGGGAGCGCACAGTAAAGATGAGAGACCCCGTCCGGGTGCTCGGCGCGCTGGTTGATCCGGTGACACGCGCCGAGGCCGTGCGGCGCGTCGGCGAGTTCATCGAAAGCGGCGGGCCGCATCTGGTTGTCACCGCGGACGCCTCGGCCCTCATCATCGCCCGGCGCGACGCCGAGTTCGGCGAGATACTGCAGCAGGCTTCGCTCGTGACGGCGGACGGCGCGGGGGTGGTCCGTGCGCTCAAGGCGGCCGGACGTCCCGTGCCGGAGCGCTGCAGCGGCTGCGACCTGATTGTGGATATCGCGAGGGAGGCCGCGGGCCGGGGCTGGTCGCTCTTCTTCCTGGGCGCGGCGCCGGGGGTGGCCGAAGCTGCCGTGGAGAACCTGAAGCGCCAGTTTCCGGACCTGAAGGTGGCGGGAGTCCGCGACGGCTACTTCACGGACGACGACGAGGTGGTCAGCCAGGTTCGGCAGGCGAGCCCGGATGTGCTGCTGGTCGCGATGGGAATGCCGAAGCAGGAGAAATGGTTCTGGCGGCATCGCGAACGGCTCGGCGCGAAGGTGGCGATGGGCGTCGGAGGGTCGTTCGATGTTCTGAGCGGCGCGGTGCGGCGCGCGCCCGAGTTCTATCAGAAGCACGGGCTGGAGTGGCTGTACCGATTTGCCTGCGCGCCGCGCAAGTCGTCCCGCAAAATGCTGATGCTGCCGGTGTTCGCCGGCCTGCTCATCGCCGACAGCATACGGCGCAGGCGGGCGCGTTCAGACTAGGAGAGACATGACAACAGACAACAACCGGGTGCTTATCGTCGGAAGCGTCGGGCTCGACGCCGTCAGCACTCCGCACGGGAGTGTGGACCGCGTGCTCGGAGGCGCGGCCAGCTACTCGTCCGTCGCCGCGAGCTTCTTCGCCCCGGTCTCGATGGTCGGGGTTGTGGGCAGGGATTTCCCGCCGGAAAACGTCGCGCTCTTCGAGTCGCGCGGGATAGACCTCTCGGCGCTGGAAGTGCGCGAGGGCGAGACATTCTTCTGGGCCGGGGAGTACGGCGAGGACCCGAACCAGGCCATCACGCACGCCACGGACCTGAACGTTTTCGCCGATTTCCGGCCCGTTCTGCCCGCGTCGCATTGCAAGCTCCCGTACGTCTTCCTTGCGAACATAGACCCGGAGCTTCAGCTCGAAGTGCTCGACCAGATGGAGAGCCCGAAGTTCGTGGCGGCGGACACGATGAACTTCTGGATTACGGGCAAGAAGGAGCAGCTCCTCAAGGTGCTGGGGCGCGTCACTCTCGCGCTGATGAACGACGCCGAGGCGAGGATGCTCACGGGGCGCAAGCTGCTGATTGACGCCGCGGAGGACATTCTGGCGCTCGGGCCGCGCTATGTGCTGGTCAAGAAGGGCGAGCACGGGGCGCTTCTGTTCAGCAAGGACAGCCTGTTCGCCGCGCCTTCGTTCCCGATCCGGAAGCTCGTTGACCCGACCGGCGCGGGGGACTCGTTCGCGGGGGCTCTCGTGGGGTATCTGGCGAGCACGGACGATGTGAGTGAGCCGAACATCCGCATGGCGATCATATACGGGACAACGGTGGCGTCGTTCGACGTGGAGGACTTCAGCCTGCGCCGCCTGGCCGCGCTGACCCGTGAGCAGATCGAAGAGCGCTTCGGCGTGCTGAGGAGCATTACGGCGTTCTAGGCCGGGGTTCCATGGGGCTGTACTGCCGTAGGGCAACAGGGCCGTAAGGGCTCAGGTTTCAGGGTGCTCCGACAGAAGAAGCCGCAGAACCGGCCGAAGCAGACTCCCGCGCAGATCGTCCTGGTGCTGATCGGGACGCTGGTAACCTATCTGTTGGTCACAGGGTGCGTCTTCTATGCACTACACGCCTGCTGGCAGTGGCAATACAGCCGCGAGCTCGGCGAGATTCGCAGGCGGGGTGAACCCGTGACCCCGGCCGACCTTCGCAAACCGCCCATCCCTGAAAGCCAGAACGCCGCCCCGATGATTCTGGAGGCTCTGCGGAAGCTGGACGACCAACTCACCAGAGACGACACTGAACGTCTGATAGATATCGCATCCGGCGCCCTGACAGGCCCCGAGGCGGCACGCCAGGCGGGCGCCATTGTGGGCCCGCAGCGGTGGCGGATACCCCTCGTGCGTGAGGCCCTGCGGCGGCCACTCTGCAGGTTTCCTGTTGACTGGGAATCCGGCATGGATGCCAGCTTCACGCATGCGTCGCTTCTGAGGCGCATGAGCTATGTCTTGCTGGCGGAGGCTGTAAGGCATTCGGAGCAGGGGCGGCAGGGCGATGCCATGGAACTGCTGTCCCTTCAGTTTGACGCGGCTCAGAGCCTTGCCCGGGAACCGGGCATGATCAGCCAGTTGTGCCGATACGGCATGCTGCAGAACGGTACCCGCACTCTACGGGCGATTGTTGCTCGTCACCGGCCGCCCGATGCAAACCTGGCCGGGCTGTCTGAGCAGTTGAAGGAGATTGACCTCGCAGACTCGGTGCGGACAGGGTCGCTGGGCGAGCGGGTGATGGGAATCGTTGAGTGCGAGCAGTTCGCGCGGGAACTGACCGGGGACGCCTCCGGGGCAGCGAATGGTCAGCGCTTTCCAACAACAGGAAGTATTATGACGGGCGCGTGGCTGCACATGAGCAAGCTCAAATACCTCAGGCACGCGCAGTGGGTTCTGTCCCAGAGCCGCGTTCCTTACCGCAATATCAAACCCGAAGATCTGAAGAGGCTGGACGATGTCGAATACGGGTTGACCAATTTCTTCGTTGCCACGCTGAGTCCCTGGTGGGGAATGGCTGCGTCTTCGCGCGACACCACCATCGCAGACTTGAACCAGGCCATCATCGCCATAGACCTCGAGCTGTACCGCCGCCAGCACGGCGGCCTCCCGAAGGCGCTCGAAGATCTGCGCGTCACAGATCCGACCATCCGCCTCGAAGACCCGTTCTCGGGCAAGCCGATGCGCTATCAGAAGACGTCCGGCGGCTACCGGATGTGGAGCATCGGCCAGAACCTTCGCGACGACGGCGGCAAGCCGGGCAAGCAACGCGAGGAAGGGGACATCGTGTGGGAGGTCAATCTGGAGTCCGGGTCAAGCCCGGAGTGAGGCGTTGGTGAGGGTACGCCGCGCCCCTGATCAGGGCGCCCGCCCCTCCTTCAGGCGCCGGAACAGACCGGCGATCTCGTCAAGCGGATTGCTGAACGTGCCGCGATATGGCCGCCCGGTCTTTAGCGCGGCGTAGAGGGCGCCCGCCGGGCCGTCCCGCTTCCGGTGCCGCGCGTTCGCCTCGACTATCAGAAGGTCGCTGCTGAATCCCCGCAGAACCCCGCTTCGCGCCTCCTGCAGCACGAGCGCAAGGGCAAGGGCATTCCTGCCCGCGGGCAGCGGGCGGTTCTTCGCCGCGTCATCGTAGCCCGGATACTCGCCGTGCGGTGCCGGCGCGTAGTCCCACGCCACCGCTACCAGATCCCACGCCACCGGACGCGCCTGCGCATTGCGCGCGCGCACCCACCGGCGAAGCACTTCCGCCCCGAATCCCGGCCGCCGCCAGTCGGCGTGCGAGCGTCCGGCGGACAGCCCGCTCCATGTGTCCTGCACCGCCGCCGAGAAAGGCCCGCTGATCTCCTCCTCCGGCTGAATGCCGACGCGGATGACGCGCCCCGGAAACTCGCCCGCAAGAACCGCGAGCGCCGGACCCTGGTCTCTCGACGGCATCACGTCGTAGACAGCAATCCTGTGGCACCCTGCCTCGCGGGAGACGCGGCAGACCTCCCGCGCCTCATCAGCCGTGAAGACCGGCGTCCCGGCGGGGTCGTACATCCTCAGCACGAGCGCCGGCACAAGGTCAACCCCGGCCGGGCACGCCGACCGCCAGTCGCGCAGCAGCCGCCCGAACTCCGGAAGGGAGACCTCGCGGTGATAAATCAGATAGAGGCGGTTGGCGTTGTAGGTCTCAACAAGCACGCGGGCGGCCTTTGCGACCTCGGCGGTCGTCGCGGCTGGCTGAGCCGGGGCCTCCGGCGCCCAGTAGCCCTTCACCATGCTGGCGCCGAGAGAAGCATGCAGCCAGTATGAGCGCTCGAGGAGTTTCAGGTTGTGTCCGCTGGCCGCCGCGCGGGCGGAGCCTGCCGTCAGCGCGGCCAGTAGTACCGCCAGAACCAGCGCCCTGAGGCAGGGGTCGGCGGTGTTGTTCTTGTCCGGTCTCAAGATGTGCAGCAGTTCTTCACGCACGGGATTTGTCATGGAAGGCCTGCGGGATTATACCATCGCCGCCCATCCGGACTGGGCTTGCGGGTCAAGCCCGGAATGACGTGGGGGCGGGGGAAAACGTCATGCGGAACTTGATTCAGCACCCATCCGGTTCCGGCCCGTGGGTTCCGGGTCAAGCCGGAATGACGTGGGGGCGGGGGGAAATACGTCATGCTGAACTTGATTCAGCACCCATCCGGTTCCGGCCCGTGGGTTCCGGGTCAAGCCCGG
>Ga0255342_1002267_pt1 | contig 24414 bp, 18 predicted proteins | sample wastewater_treat_3_FD_192416 | JGI IMG/M metagenome (GOLD analysis project Ga0255342, IMG submission 192416) | Wastewater microbial communities from Lulu Island WWTP, Vancouver, Canada - plant14 | ecosystem: Engineered > WWTP > Wastewater > Unclassified | place: Canada: Vancouver, British...
GCCGCAAGGGCCGGAGATCTCTCTATCAGGGGTGATGATAAGGCATTCAGGGGCGGATACCGTAGAATCATCGCCGGATTTAATAAAACACTTGAGACCATCACCGAACCTGTAAACGAGGCAATGCGTCTTGCAGGGTGCTATGCATCAGGGGACTTTACCGCACGGTTTGATGAAAAAATACCCGTTGCCGGGGAATTCGTCGCTTACCGTGATGCACTGAACACCATCGGCATTGAACTGTCCAGGCTGATGAAGCTTATCACAGAGGAACTCTTCGAAGGTGTATCTGTGCTCTCGGTTGCATCAAGTGAGATCCTTACAGTTACAAGCCAGCTCTCATCTGCTAGCAGCCAGACAGCAGATACCGTTAATGAGACATCAGACACGGTAGAGACGGTAAGAAAGAAGACTGACCTTGTCAACCTGAAGACCAAGTCCATGTCTGAAAAGGCAAAGAAGGCAATAGAGGTCTCCGAGACCGGCCAGCAGTCAGTTCAGGAGATACTTGACGGAATGAACCATATCCAGCGCCAGATGGACATGATAAGTATGAATGTCGTCAAGCTTTCCGAGCAGAGCCAGGCAATCGGCGAGATTATCGCAACAGTAACCGACATTTCCGAACAATCGAACCTTCTTGCCGTAAATGCCTCAATTGAAGCTGCAAAAGCCGGGGACTTTGGAAAAGGTTTTGCCGTGGTCGCTCATGAAATTCACAACCTTGCCCAGCAGTCAAAACAGGCAACCGGGACTATCAGGACCATACTTACCGATATCCAGCGTGGGGTCTCTTCCACTGTAGTATCTGCAGAGAGGGGATCTAATACAGTTGCTGATGCGGTAAGGCTTACAACCGATGCAAGAAAGGCCATAGAGGTCCTGACAAGGTCCATTGCAGACTCTTCCCACGAGGCGATCGAGATAACCACATCTATCCAGGACCAGGTGGCAGGGATGGACCAGATATCAGGTGCAATTGAAAATATCCGGAATGCAGCCCAGAAGAATCTTGAAATCACCCACAAGGCAGAAAAAACAGCAGAAGATCTGCATGAACTTGGAATAAGACTAAAGAAGATAACCCTGCAGTACCAGGTTTAGTCCTCTCTATGATAAATTCAGACGACGAGTTTTATGCAATCCTCCTTGCAACCTTCAGGGAGGATGCAGAAGAACTTCTCACAGGCATTACAAGCGGACTTATTCAGCTGGAAAAAGCTGAAACTGAGTCTGAACCGGAACCTGCGCTTATCGAAGAGGTTTTTAGAAAAACACACAGTCTGAAAGGTGCAGCAAGGGCCGTAAACCTGCGTGAGATCGAATCCGTCTGTTTAAATCTTGAAAATATATTCTCGCTGATGAAAAGGGGGGAATTTTCTACTTCTGCAACCGATTTTGATCTCTTTCATGATTCTGTAAAGAGCATCAGTAACTATCTGTCAGAAGGTGAAAGAAAAAGTCCGCAACCTGTTGAAGTTATCCAAAAGTTAAGGGCTTTACTTGCCGAAAGAAAACCTCCGGAAGAACAGAAAGATAAAGATTTGACCCAGGTAAAAGAGCAGGACGATTCAGATGACCTGATATTTGGTGAGAAGGATGCCAGGGAGGATAACTCTTTCAGGTCCCTTTATCCTGACCCGGCAGTTCTTGCTGCGCCAAGCAAGTTCCTGGAGGTAAAGCCTGCTTTTCATTCGCATGATACATACACAAGTGATTCCTACCGCGGTTTTCCTGTATCAGACTCAGGCACTGTAAGAATTGCAGCAAAAAAACTTGACAGGCTGATAATCGGGTCTGATGATCTCCTCTCAACAAGACTTTTCCTGACACACCGGATGCAGGAACTTGAAGAGATGTTGAGCAGGTTTTCATTATGGAAATGGAACCACGGCCTTGTTTTTAATGATATGCACCTGATCAGGGACTCATTATATGGCTTTAACAGGTCATCGCTTCCACCTGAACTCTTCCTGTTTATTGAGAGAGTATGTGATTTCCTGGAATATGACCGGGAGTTTGTCACTAACCTGCAACATGATCTTGCCGCCCACATTCATGCAACCGATCTTGACAGGGCAGCCCTTGAGTCCAGTACAACCGAGATAGCAGACCTAATCCACGATGCTATCCTGGTTCCGGTCTCCAGCCTGCTGACCCAGATATCAGGGCAGATAAGGGAGAATTCGCGAGGTCTTGGAAAAGAGGTGGAACTTAAGACAGAGGGGGGCGAATTAGAGATGGATCGCCGCCTTCTTGATATGTTAAAAGTTCCTCTTATGCATCTTATCAATAACAGCGTGGACCATGGCATTGAATATCCTGATGAACGTATAGCCCTTGGAAAACCGGCACGTGGCCAGATAAAGGTTAAAATTACTGCACATTCCGGCAGCAAGGTGGAGATAACCCTGTCTGATGATGGAAGAGGGATAGACCGGGAAAAGATAAAGAAAACCGCGATTAATAAGGGCCTTCTCTCTTTGGAAGAGGAGAAGACGGTGGTCAATGACGAGGCTATCTGGCTTATTTTTAAATCAGGGCTTACAACCAGCCCGATGATAACTGACCTCTCTGGCAGGGGGCTTGGTCTTGCCATCGTTGAGGACAATATCACACGTATGGGAGGAGAGGTTCTGGTCTCGTCAGAACAAGGTAAAGGGACGACCTTTTCATTAATCCTCCCCATTCGTCTTGCTACCCTCCGGGGACTTATTATCAGGAACGGCCCTTCCTTTTATGTTATACCTGTTCAGCAGATACTCCAGGTAATAAGAGTTGCACCAGAACGTGATTTAAAGGAAAATACCAGGCAGGTGATACAATACAAGGGTGAAACACTTCCAATAATCCGGCTTTCAGAGGCCCTGATGTGCCCTGACTTTGGGGCAGATGATCCGTACGGGGAGATACCAGTCATGATTGTAGCATATGGGGCTGGTAAGATAGCCTATGCTGTTGATGAAGTAATCCAGGTTCAGGAGATAGTGGTGCGCCCGCTTGGAAAACAGTTAAGAAGGGTGAAAAAGATAACAGGAGCCGCTGTGCTTGGGGATGGAAAACTTGCACTTGTCCTTGATCCACCAGAACTTATCCAGGAAGGTCTTCGGCTATCAGGACAGGTTCCTGCCCCCATTCCTCCTGGAAAGACCTCCGGAAGAGTGCTCATTGTTGAAGATTCTGTAACTTCCCGTGCACTTCTTAGAAGAACACTTGAAAATGCAGGTTTTAAGGTATTAACCGCCAGTGACGGGATGGAAGGTTACAACATTCTCCTCGAAGAGCCCGTAGATATTGTTGTTTCTGACGTGGACATGCCAAGAATGAACGGTTTTGCTCTCACAGAGAAGATAAAAAAGGATGAACGGTTCTCTCATCTTCCGGTCATCCTTGTAACAGCACTTGACTCAAGGGAAGATCGTGAACACGGGCTTTCTTCAGGTGCAAACGGTTACATTCTCAAAGGAACATTTAAACAAAATGAACTTGTCAGAGCGATTAAAGGATTGTTGCAGTAACCCAAAGTTCATACAGAATTGAATCAATTAATATGTTATAGTATTAATCAGCATCACTGGTCAGGGTATTTGTTCAGGATGTACCTATAATAGGTCCTGGCATCCTGCAATGAACCTGGCTGACTTTGCATTATACCATAACCTGAAAGATCACAGATGTCGCATAATGACATTATCCAGCCCTCGTCGGTTCCCATTCTTATCGTTGAGGATAACAGGACCCAGGCAGAATACCTGAGATATATCCTTGAAAAAGAAGGTTATCCGGTTATGCTCTCTACAAACGGGAAGGAGGCGTTAAACCTGGTAAATTCTAACCATCCCAGGCTTATCCTGACCGATGTGATGATGCCTGAAATGGACGGTTATGAGCTATGCTCTGCCATAAAGGGAGATCCATCTACTGCAGATATCCCGGTAATCCTTGTAACACATCTTTTCAATCCTGTTGATGTTATTAAAGGGCTTGAGGCCGGGGCAGACAATTTTATTATCAAGCCATATACCCCGGAAGTCATTCATACGAGAATTGCAGGGATTTTACAGGCAGTTAAAAAAACTGATCCTGAAGAATGCCATGAGCCTTTAAGCGTGATCTTCTCTGACCGGTCCTATACAATCACCGCAACAAGGCTGCAGATTATTAATATTCTACTCTCCACCTACGAGGTGGCAATAAAAAATAATACTGATCTACAGATTGCACAGGAAAAACTGCATTACATGAATGACCAGATGCAAAAAACCCTTGATAAGTTACAGATAAGCAACGATGATCTTATAAAAGAAAACCATGAGAGAAAGATGGTTGAGACAGCCCTTGGAAATGCGAATAACAAATTACAGCTCATGGCAAGTATTACCAGGCATGACCTTCTAAACCAGATAAATTCCTTACAAGGATACCTGGAACTTGCCGCCATGGACAGGTATGATAATCCTGAACAGGCATGGAAATATGTTGACAAGGCGGTTGCTGTTCTTAGTCAGACAGTAAATACTGTGCAGTTTACAAAAGAGTACCAGGAGATAGGAGTTAAATCACCAGTCTGGCACAATTGCCATAACCTGGTTAATAAATCTCTGACCCATACCTCGCTGAATAATGTAATCCTGGAAAATCTCATACCTGAAGATCTTGAAATTTATGCAGATCCCCTAATAGAAAAGGTCTTTTCTAATCTTATTGAAAATGCTGTCAGATATGGAGGAAAGATCACAAAGATATCAGTCAGGTTTATGCAGGATGAAAATTCCTGCCGGATCATCTGTGAAGATGACGGTGAGGGAATAAAAGATGATGAAAAATTAAAGATATTTAATTACCAGTATGGAAAGAATACAGGGCAGGGGTTATTTCTATCACGTGAGATCTTATCTATCACTGGTATACAGATAGAAGAGACCGGGACTTATGATGTGGGAGCAAGGTTTGAGATTTCATGCCCTGGTGGTACGATAAGGTTTGCCGGCTCTGATATCTGATCAAAATCAATTTTGTATGGCTGAAACTCATATCTGAAAGTTCAGCCTCAATTTCTATAAAAAATTTTTGTCTCTTGTTTGTGAGTTCATATCTGAACAAATTCCGCTGAAGGAACTGAAATAGATGGGATATTTTCATCGGTTCCATCTGTGCTTATCCCATGGTCTGCTGATGCAATGATTATCGGGGTGTCCCCTCCGCATTTGTAGCTGTTCATCTGAAGATTGTAGATTCCTGACCCTGACCTTGCATATAACATGACATAGTATGTTGAGCCCGGGGTGGGTTTTGTAATGGCAGTGTATGCATCTGGCCCGCGTGCATAATAACTGGCATAACACCTTGAATTTTTCGGATTGCAGTTTTTACATACATATATGTCAATTATCGGCTGGGAGGTGCAGTAATTGTTATTCTCTTTAATTACTCCTTTGTTTGCATGAGTAATAGATTCCTCTCCGGCAACACATGTACCCCTTGAAAAGACAGACCATTCGATCTTTGATCTTCCGTCTCCAGGGATATAATATCCATAAACTGCTGCCTGTCCCTGTCTTATGTAACCGGTCTGTTTATCTGTCTTGTAAACTCCGCATGAAGGAGTTGGAACCTGGGTTGGCAACGGCGTTCTTGTCACTGTGGGAACCGGTGTGTATGTAGGAGTTGGCAACGGCGTTCTTGTCACCGTGGGGATGGGTGTGTAAGTCGGAGTCGGCAACGGCGTTCTTGTCACCGTGGGGATGGGTGTGTAAGTCGGAGTTGGCAACGGCGTTCTTGTCACCGTGGGGATGGGTGTGTAAGTCGGAGTCGGCAACGGCGTTCTTGTCACCGTGGGGATGGGTGTGTAAGTCGGAGTTGGCAACGGCGTTCTTGTCACCGTGGGGATGGGTATGTAAGTCGGAGTCGGCAACGGTGTTCTCGTCACCGTGGGGACTGGTGTGTAAGTTGGAGTTGGCTCTGGTGTTCTTGTCACTGTGGGGACTGGTGTATATGTCGGAGTCGGCTCTGGTGTTCTCGTCACTGTGGGGATGGGTGTGTAAGTTGGTGTGGGGGTAGGGGTCGATATACCAAGGGCTTTTGCTGCATTCAGCCTTCCTCCTGTTGCGACTTTCCCTGATAATGCCGGGATAATATCTACAGATCCAAGGATTCTGCTCTTTATCTGAGCCGTCGTTAATGAAGGATTTAATGTCTTAAGCAGGGCTGCTGTCCCGGTTACATAAGGAACAGCCATTGATGTTCCACTCAGGTAAGAGTACCCTCCTGCCCTTGCGGTGCTGTAAATTGTTTCACCAGGAGCCGCAAGATCCACTGAACTGGTTCCATAATTGGAAAATGATGCAAGTGTATCTGAACTGGTCGAAGCAGCAACAGAGATTATCTGGGAAGAAGGATATGCAGCCGGATATTGGGGAGAGATATCTGAACTGGCACCACTATTACCTGCTGCACAGATAAAAAGTGCAGAAGAGGAGTCGATCACTTCTTTTAATGCCTGTGACTCTCCAGGTCCGCTGAATGAACATGAAATAATCGGAATTCCTTTCTGGGTTGCGTATAATATCGCAGATATTGCGTCTGATGTATATCCGTTACCCTTTGAATCAAGGAACTTTAATGGCATGATCTTCAGGTTCCAGCCAACCCCGGCGGTCCCTATCCCATTATTTCCAATCGCTGCAAGGGTTCCGGCGCAATGTGTTCCATGACCATTATCATCCATCGGATCATTATTCTTTGAGACAAAGTTCCAGCCTCTTATATCGTCTATATATCCATTTCCGTCATCATCTGCCCCGTTTAAATATTCTCCGGGGTTTTTCCAGATATTCGCAGCAAGGTCTGGATGATTGTAATCAACCCCGGTATCAATTAGAGCTATTGTAACCGTTGAAGATCCTGTCGTTGCCCCCCAGGCAGTCTTTGCACTTATATCCGCCCCGGGCTTTCCATAAAATGGGGCCTGTCCTGCATTTTCAAGCCCCCATTGCAGGGGAAAGCCAGGATCGTCAGGCCATCCGGATGCCGTGGAGTAAGAAGCCTGGCCCTGACCATATGATGCCGACTTCTCAACCGGGCTTAAAGATATCCGGTAATCTGGTTCCACGTACAAAACATCAGGATTATTCTCATAAACCTTCATTGCATTCTTTAATGAAGTCTCTGTCACCTGGACTACCTGCATTCCCATAGCCCCGCTGGTACTTAGATCATGAACTACCCTGGAGCCTGCTTCATTGTTTGCCATTGCCTGGGCAGACATCTTTCCAGTCTTACTCCTGAGTGATTCTGGCCTGTACCGGACAATAAGCCTGTCAGGAGCATAATCTTCAGTCACCTGTGCAATATTCTGAAAGTAAGTAACCTTGTTCTCCTGTGCCGTTGGATTATCCCTGAACCAGTTATCAAAAGACCATCCTGATACTGATGGGATCCAAAGAGCAATAAGGAGGAAAAATCCTATTCCGGCAAAAAGACAAAACTTTTTTGAAACTTTCATGGATACTCCCCATATTTATGAATACCAGATATCTGATCTGCCTGACCATGAAGTTTCTTCATAATAAGAAGATTTTTCCAGAATAAATGTTCATTAGTTAATATGAAGCTGATTTTTCCGGGTATAATTATCATAATGCTGGCTGTAATCGCTGGCTGTGTAGCGCAGGATGAAAGGACCTCCCCGGATGAAGTGGTAAATACGACATCTGTCCCCGTCCTTTATGGGAACTGGATGCTTAAAGAGATTTCAGACATGAATAACACACCTCTGATCTCCCTGGAAGATGCTAAAGTTACAGTAAATTTTTCAGAGACTTATGAATTATCAGGAGATTCCGGGTGTAACAGGTATTTTGGAACCTACAACCTTTCCGGTGAAAAACCTGCTTATGGATCTCCAATCTTAATCTCCCCACTTGGTTCAACTATGATGTTCTGCCAGGATACAATGGATATTGAAAATTTGTTCCTGCAGCTCCTGCAGTCGGTCAGATCTTATACCATAGATGACCAGTCACTATATCTTCAGGACGAGGAGGGCAATCTTCTCCTTTTCAACAGAATCGTGGATGATGAAAAATAATTATTTATTTTTGATTATTCGGGATCCGGCAATAGTCTTAAGGCGGATGCAAGGATTTTTGTCTTACCCATCATGGCTGCGATCATGATTGTATCAAGTATCTCATCTCTTGTGACCCCTTCATTTAATGCAGCCTTAATATGAACTTTAAGACAGCTCTCTGCCCCTGCTCCGGCTGCTGCAGCAATGGCAATCAGTTCTGCGGTTTTTGGTGAAAGAGTCTTTGGCCTGCCGATATTGTAGTCCGCCAGGGTGGCAAGCATGAAGATTTCCGGTCTTTCTTTAAGTGAATTGAAAATAAATGGCATTACCCCAAGCATTTTTTCAATGTCGGCCATGATGTCTTCGTTGATCTCTTTACTATGAGATAAAAATTCATTTACTATCTGCTGGTTCTTCTCCTGCATACTAACAGGTTAGAGAAGGTAAAATAAATACATAGTATTTTTGAGTTATCAGAAGCCAGAAAATTAAAGGGAGGGTCAGTCAGGTCATTAGTAAATTTGGAGGGTCTGACCTTCGGATGTTTACAGGACAGTCAAAATATTCTGATGATCTATGGTTTGAAGACGATATCTATGTTGATTACAGGGCTCCAAATGAACGAATCCTCGAAGATGATATCATAACAGTTTATGAGTATGCTGATGGAATTCAAGAGTATACAACTGTTTTAGGGGCACAGCGGGCCATACCAATAGTGTTGTACTAAACACGTCGTCGTCAGAGATCAATATGTAATTTATAACCCGACGCTGAAACGATTGGTGTTCTACGACTCGGGAAAATTAATTACCCATGCAAACTGGGTTATCGGAGGAGGTGGGACAGAAATTGTATCCCCATCTATAGAGTTATTTTATGGCGGGAATTGATCTGAATAGCAACAGGTTAAAAGAACACACAAATGTTATACAAAATTGAAGCGGGGCTTTGAATAAACCCTCATCATGCTGATATGGGGATTTGAACCCCAGTCGCAGGAGTGAGAGTCCTGCATGATTGACCCCTACACTATATCAGCTGTGCCTCTAAATGTTATCATTTGTAATATTTAAACAAACCGGTTTTTCATAATTTGATCCCACACATATAAGAATACAAGAGAGGAACGTATTAGGATACATGGCTGGTATTGAGGATCAAATCAAGGAGATAGAGGACGAGATCCAGAATACCGTTTATAACAAGGCAACCTCAAAGCATATCGGGCGGCTTAAGGCAAAACTTGCCAAGATGAAAGAGGACGCCGTAAATCGGGCGATGAAATCCGGAGGTGGCGGGGAAGGTTATTCCGTCAAAAAATCCGGCGACGCTACGGTGGTCCTTGTCGGCTTTCCTTCAACTGGTAAATCCACGCTTCTGAATGTTTTAACCGGAACAGAAAGTGAAACGGGGGCATATGCCTTTACAACCCTGACGGTTGTTCCCGGCGCTCTTGAACACAAAGGCGCAAAAATTCAGCTCCTGGACATACCCGGACTTATTGCAGGTGCTGCAATGGGCAAAGGCAGAGGAAAGGAAGTCATTGCCGTTGTAAGAAATGCTGATATGATCGTCCTTTTAGTGGATGTATTCAATGAAAAACATGTGGACGTCCTCTTCCGAGAACTATATGATGCAGGTATAAGGGTCAATGTTCCAAAACCTGATATCACAATTAAAAAGACCTCCCGTGGAGGAGTAAGGTTAAACGCAGTAGGCACGCTGGACCTCGATATTGAAGAGGTCAGGTCCATACTGACAGAAAACCGCATAGCAAGTGCTGACATACTCATCAGAGGCAATGCAACCCAGGATGACCTTATCGATGCAATCATGGGTAGCAGAGTGTACATCCCTGCAATCATCGCCGTCAACAAGGTAGATCTCATAGATGTAAATGAACGGAGAAAGATTGAAGAAGACCTGACCGAGAGGTTTGGCGATAAACCGATCATGATCTCAGCTGCAACCGGGTACAACATGGAAATGTTAAAGGATTCCGTGTACGATGCACTTGGGTTTATCAGGATATATCTAAAGCCACAGGCAGGACCAGCCGATCTTGAAGAACCGTTGATCATGAGGACCGGGTCAAAAATCGAGGATGTCTGCAGGAAGCTTCACCGGGACTTTGTCGATAAATTCCGGTATGCAAGGGTATGGGGAGCATCAGTGAAACATGATGCACAACGTGTTGGTATTGCCCATTCGCTGTTGGATGAGGATATTCTGCAGATTATCATCGAACGATAATTATATTGTTTCAGGATATATTGATCATTGGAAAAATGACGTCATCAACAAAGATTAGTACTCCACCATTGTCAGACCCTGAAAATACCGAAGGACCACTATCTTTTGAAAAAGTGTGGCTGATGTTTAAGGAAACTGACAAGAAGTTCCAGGAGACTGATAAAAAACTCAATAAACTTGAAAGATTATTCACGTCACAGTGGGGAAAACTGATCGAATCACTTGTTGATGGAGATATCATTAACATCCTGAACCAGAGGGGAATAGCGGTCACTGATATAATAAAAAGAAGATCCGGAAAACGTGATGGTGTTGATTATGAATTTGACATCATAGCAATTAACGGCACGGATATTGTAATTGTTGAAGTAAAAACCACTCTCCGGCCGGAAAATGTCAGGGATTTTATTAAGAAACTGAAAATGGCAAAAGCATGGATGCCTGAATATTCAGATAAAAAGGTATATGGGGCGGTGGCATTTCTGACAGAGGATACAGGCACAGCATCAATGGCAGAGAAGAAAGGTCTCTTTGTGATAAGGGCAACAGGAGATAGTGCCAGTATCATAAATGACGAGATGTTTATTCCAAAGCCATGGTAACATTTTTCTCTTTTATCTTTCCATCAGAGAAAATCCCTGATAACCTCCAATGGAGCATCAGTCTTGATACCGTACCCGGAGTAATGCACCCTCCCTGCAATGTATCCTTCGTCCCTTAACCGGTTGAGAAGTATATCAACAGGTCCTGGTGAAAGACGGTAATACTTCGCAAGTTTATGATAATTATAACTAAAGGAGATATCAGGCTCATCCCAGCAGGTATTCAGTAGTTTTGTAAGTCCGGACTTATCTCCGGCGATGAACGTTTCAGCATCCTGAATCATTCCAGAAAGTGTATCCTGATCATGTATTGGCCCGGTCCAGAGTGGTCCGGTCGGAGTTAACGAAGTTCCACAGAGAGGGCAGGTATAAACCCCTGGAAAAAACTTCTGTTCTTCCATCCGGTAAGGGCAGACTGGGCACTGGTGAATGTACCCAAGCTGTGCTATGCTTTTGTCTGCGGCGGATGCACTGCTTTTCAGCTGAAGATGGAGCCTGACAAAATGTTCATGTGCATAACAGAAGAGCGGTATGATCCCCTTATCATACACCGCCGCATGCCTTGCAACATTTCCAAGAAGTATACGAAGACCCACTTCGGTATGGTATTCAGTATTGAGAGGTCTTGCCATGTACCTTCTGATACCAGCCTTCAGGTGAGCGCCACATAACGGGGCCGTATCGGTTGCGGTCACTCCAAGATACTTCCCTGACGAGCGTATGGCTGCATCGATAAATGGTGCAGGAGTTCCAAAAGGGTCAAGATCCACAAACCCAAACTTCTCCTCTGACATCAGGCTGTTCGCATCCCGGCAGGTAATCTCTGCCTGTATCCCAAGAGACCTGACATTTTGCGTTATGAGCCTGGTTGCCATCAGGTCACGATCATTCAGGGTAACAGGAACGTCTGTCTCATTACCGACCCTGCAACCACGAATCCCGGACGCGGCCATTGCATCAAGGTACGAATGTGGGGATAACTGCCTTATTACAAGGACTGTGGTATCACGGTTTAGTGCCATCCGGGAGTTATAAAATACCGGCGCTGTGCCGGGCGGAAAGGGAACGAGAGAATTTTGGCAGGGAACTGATATCGTAGTCCTGCCTTCAGTCACTAAGGTAAGGTCCATTTCGCTAAAAGTTGCGTTCGATAATCTTATACCTATCCCTGCACCACATTATAGGGCAGGACGTGTGGCCTAGCACGGATATGGCGTCAGCCTCCTAAGCTGAATGCCGGGGGTTCAAATCCCTCCACGTCCGTACCTTTTTTGAAACAGGTGTGAAATGAACGGCGCAGCCTATATCTCTATCATCCGCCCGGTCAATGCAGTTGTTGCTGGCCTTGCAGGTATCCTTGCTACTATCATCGCAACCGGTTCAGTTCCTGCTGAGTTTTTCTTCATTTTTTTGATAATCCTGACGATAACCGGTGCCGGAAATGTAATCAACGACTATTATGACAGGGAGATAGATGCGATAAACCAGCCGTCCCGCCCGATACCATCAGGGAAGATATCACCAGGACATGCCCGCATATATGCAGTCTTTCTGTTTCTTGCCGGGAATGGGATAGCCATCTGGTTCATGTCCCCACCAATAGCCGCAATAGCAGTTGTTAATTCTATCCTTCTCTGGCTATATGCTGCGTTTTTAAAAACGACGCCACTCTTTGGAAATATCTCTGTCTCTTACCTTGCATCAAGCATCTTCCTTTTCGGCGGAGCAATAAATGGCGTCCCGGGGATAATCTCTGTTTTACCTATTGCAGGGGCCACGTTCGGGGTTATGCTTGCCCGTGAACTGGTCAAGGACTGCGAAGACATGCCTGGTGACATGGAACATGGAGGACGGACATTTCCCCTGCTGTACGGGATTCGTGCTACGCTTATCCTTGGCTTTGCCAGTGCATGTGCAGGGGTTTTCTTATCGCTTCTGCTATTTTACAAGTGGGGAATACTCTACCTTCTTGCGATTATCCCGGTCGGCATCATAATTCTCCATGGAGCTGCACGTGGATTGTCAGCGACCAGCCCGGAAGAGATGATCAGGACGAAAAGTTCAAAAATTTTAAAAACAGGGATGTTTATCTCACTTCTGGTCTTTCTTGTATCGGCAGTTTTTCTTTAATTATTCGAATATTTATTGAGCTCCTCAGGAATTTTTTCAGGAGGAATGCCAAGGATTGCAGTCCTGAACACTTCATCCCAGTCGGCAGATGTCTCAACACAGCCGTCTGAAGTGTTAACAACACCCATCGCTACGATGTCAATCTGGCTGGACATCTCAATTCCTTCTTTCACTTCAATAAGGCAGCCAATTCCGATGATAGCCTTTGGCCTGTACCGTTTTATCATCCGCTTGATAAACGAGGAACCGGGAACGATAAATACCCGGTACCCCAGTAATTCAAGCAGTCTTTTTCCTTCTCCTACTTTACATAGTCCGCATTCACGGCATTTTAGTCCTTCATCATGGAGATGGGCAGGGCATGCATTTGACCGAAGACACTGGGGCATGAAGACCGCACGTTCCTCAACAGGGACTGCCATGAAAGCCTTGCGGTTAAGGGTGTTTTGAAGTGTCACAAGAATTTTCAGGAAGTCATTGTCTTCAAACCCAAAAAGGCGGAACATGCCACGCATCATTCCGTCAAGGAAGAGCAGACCTGCACGCATGAACCTTGGAAAAAGGAGTTTATCTGACCGTATTGAGAGGACGGTCAAGATTAACAGTACAAACCCGAGTATCAGAATGGATAATACTGCAAGGATGGTTAGTTCACCTATCAGCGTGACTACCGGCATATATGGCTGTAAAAAATTCATTACCTGATTACACCTGGATATTTTTCTCTTTTTTTAACTGTTTTATCGTCTCTATATCGCCTGGAAGGGAAAAAATTCCATACTCTGTGATGATCCCGGAGACGAGATGAACCGGGGTTGCGTCAAATGCCGGGTTCCAGACCGGAACATCACCAGGGCTTGTTGCACATCCACGCACTTTTCTCACCTCATCAGGGCTTCTCTCTTCAACCGTGACAAATTCTTCAGAGCTCTCCTCGTCAAAGGTGGAGAGTGGTGCAGCGATGTAAAAGGGGATATTATGAACTTTTGCACAGACCGCATGCATGTATGTCCCGATTTTATTAAACACAGCATCGGAGACTATCCTGTCTGCCCCGACAACTACCACGTCTATCTTTCCTTTCCTCATGAGGACGGCAGCCATGGAATCGGTTATTAGGGTTACATCGATACCGTCCCTCATTAGTTCCCATGTGGTAAGGCGGGCCCCCTGTAATAAGGGCCGGGTTTCACAGGCAAATACTGACACTTTCTTCCCTGCCTCATGTGCAGTGCGGATGACCCCAAGAGCGGTCCCCCACTCGGCACAGGCAAGTGCTCCTGCATTGCAATGGGTCAGTATCCTGGCTCCGTCAGGGATGACAGACAGCCCTGTCTTTCCTATCGCATGGCAGGTTCTGCTGTCTGACCTGATGACCTCCCTTGCAGCATCGACAGCCCTGTTTTTGGCCTCTTCAATGGTAAGGGCACTTTCCACAGCGTTAAGAACAAAATCAACGCCATAAAACAGGTTGACCGCAGTAGGACGGGTACTTTTCAGAATATCTGCATCAGATCTCACTTGTTTTAAGTACGCCGGAAATGAGTCTTCCTTTGTCAGCAGGGCAGACAATGCAACGCCAGATGCACCGGCGCATCCAAGGGCTGGTGCACCCCTGATACCAAGACGGACTATTGCATCAGCAAGGTCGGAGATACACTCTGCCGTCCTTATCTCACAGGTATCTGGCAAAAGAGTCTGTTCGATGTATTCAATCGACGGAACATGGGGATGAAAAATGATTGGGCGTAGTGGTTCCATGATCACCCCTGCATCAGGCTTATTACCGCCTTCATCGCAGCAGCTCCGCCTTCCATAACCGTGTCAGGTATATCCATCGGTTCCCTGCAGGTCCCGGCAATAAAGATGCCAGGTTTCAGGGTTTGTACTGGGCCGCATTTCTCGTCAGAACACTGGAAAAAGCCTGATTCATCACAGGTTATCCCCAGCCGCTCAGCCAGTGCAGACGCATCCCGGGCAGGCCTTATCCCGACCGATAATACGACTAAATCGGCATTGATCTTAAGGATTTCCTGGGTTTCGGTATTTTCGACCTGGACCATTATGGTCCCGTCCATCGCATAGATATCTCCTGGCATTCCCCTGATAAATTTTACACCAAGTTTTACTGCACGCTCATAATACTCCTCGTACCCCTTGCCATATGCCCTGATATCCATGTACAGGATGGTGACATTTATCTCCGGGTTTTTCTCTTTTATCAGCATGGCATTTTTTATGGCATACATGCAGCATACTGCAGAGCAGGAAGTGCAGCCAAGCGGAATGTCACGGGAACCAACGCACTGGATAAACACTATCTCCCGTGGTACTCGTCCGTCAGATATCCTTCTTACCTTTCCACCAGTAGGGCCGCTTGCATTTATCAGACGTTCCAACTCCAGGCTGGTGATTATGTCTGGTATTGAGAGGTACTTGTATGGAGTCTTCTTCCTGGCATCAAAGACATCATAACCTGTTGCCAGAATGATTGTTCCAGCCCTGATGACAAACTCTTCTTCAGAATCTTCATCATCCCTGAGGACCGCCTGTTTTCCACAGATGTCATAACAAAGGCCACAGTCAATGCAATGTTCCCTGTCCCGGATAACAAGGTTTGGAACGACCTGCGGGTGAGCCTTGTAGATGGCCTTTCTTACGCCTACCCCTGCATCGAACCGGTTATAAACCTCGACAGGGCAGACTTCCGTGCAGTCACCACAGCCGGTACATTCAGAAGCCCTGATATATCTTGGATGACGGGTTACATGGACCAGAAAGTCCCCGGCCTTTCCTTCGACCCCGGTAACCTCAGAGCAGGTATGAAGGGTGATATTTGGATGCCTTTCTACCTCTACCATCTTCGGGCTTAAAATACACATGGAACAGTCATTGGTGGGAAAGGTCTTGTCAAGCATCGCCATATGACCGCCAATTGTGGGTTCCCGTTCGATCAGCGAGACATGAATTCCATGGCCGGCGATATCCAGGGCGGCTGTAATCCCTGCAATACCCCCGCCTACAACTACCGCTTCATTCATGGGCATGGATCCGTGCAAGTTTCACGTACTCAGAGGCATTGTTTTTTATCTTTTCAACCTCTTCTTCTGAAATTTTCCTTATTACTTTTCCTGGCAGACCAAGAACCAGGGAACCTGGAGGTATCTCTTTACCTTCCGTGACCACAGCACCTGCACCAATGATGGTATTATCCCCGATTACTGCACCGTTTAGCACGACGGCACCCATTCCTACCAGAACTGTGCTGCCAATGGTGCACCCGTGAAGGATGGCGCCATGACCGACGGATACGTCATCTCCAAGGGTGACAGGATGTCCGGTTGATGTATGAACAACGCAATTATCCTGGATATTGGACCTGTTACCGATAGTAATGCTTTCTTTATCTGCACGGATCACGGCTCCGTACCAGACACTTATCTCACTGCCTGCTTTCACTTCACCAATTATGGTCGAATTTGGTGCAATAAAAGCAGAGTTTTGGATATTCTGATGGATCTGCATAAGACGTTCACAGGTTAATGGCATATTAACCGGACCATGATATGGACTGGTTATCTCATACGTTTAGACTCAGGTGGTATAATAGCATCAGTAATTAGCAGAAGAGTTATCCATCGGTTTCATGCACCAGGCCATGGCCGGGAGAACGGATCTCAATATATTTTATAAAATCGCATGAAACAGTACTTCTATGAAAATTATGGTGGGGGGCACGTTTGATCCTCTGCATGACGGACATAAGCTTCTCATCAGACGCGCCTTTGAACTGGCAACTCCGGAAGGAGCGGTAATAATCGGTCTTACCAGTGACTCTTTTGCAAACCGGAAAAGTCACCCGATTCATCCCTACGATGACCGGTACAGGGAACTTGTCTCCTTTATCTCCTCTTTTAATCCTGAAGCAGAATGGGAGATTGAAGAGCTGCATGATCAGTTTGGGTCTACCCTTGAGGTGGACTTTGATGCCCTGGTGGTGAGCGAAGAGACTTTTCCTGTTGGTCAGAGTATCAACCAGAAAAGGCGGGAACTTGGAAGGTCGTGTGTTGAGATCCACATGATCAGGTGCGTTCTTGCAGAGGACGGAAGATGGATCTCGAGCACCCGGATATGGCGGGGGGAGATAGACATTCACGGAAGGCTGATTCACCAGGATTCATAGACAGAAGAAAAGGGCTTGAAGGGTTATTACCGGAATAATACCGGAACAGTCGGGAGAGAGTTTTTTGGATCAGATGATATGCGACTGGATGTCGGATGATATCACTGCATCGCAATAAGAACAGACTGCTTTCTCCTTGTGCATCTCAAACCGGCTCAGGACAGGTTCATTGGTATTGGTGATACAGCAGGGGTTAGGGCACTTTAATACTCCAAGGAGCACGGGCGGGATTATCACTCCTTTCTTTACTATCACCCTGAAGTCCCGGATGATGTTGATTGTTGCATTCGGAGCAACGAGCGCGATTCTGTCGACTTCCTTCGCCTTCAGCTCGCGGTTTTCAATCTTTACCACATCTTTCTTCTGATGGGCCCTGCTTGTGACATTGGTTGCAACACTCACACATTCGCGTGTGCTTCCTGTTATGCCAAGAATCCGGAGCACGGTCAGGGCTTCGCCGGCTTTTATATGATCGATTACTGTCCCGTTCTCGATGGTGCTGATGACAAGTGTCCGTTTTGGTTCTTCTTCTGTCATAGAATAACCTCGGTAAGCATGGCCATCCTGACCGGGACGCCATTTCTTGCCTGCTCAAAGTAACGGGCATAAGGAAGGCTGTCAACCGCCGGGTCTATCTCATCTACCCGTGGCAGTGGGTGAAGGATTGCAAGGTGTTCCCTGACATCTGATAACAGGGACGGGGTGATCCGGTATTCGGACGAGATGGAAAAGAACTGGGCAGGGTCAGGGAACCGTTCACGCTGAAGTCTTGTGACATAGAGGACATCAAGGTCGGAGATTATATCCTCGACAGAGTCATGTTCGATGACCTCAGATCCACGTTCTTCCAGGTTTTCTTGGATGGAGTCTGGGAGGCCAAGCCCTTTTGGTGCGATGGTATGGATCCTGGCATTATAATGGGTGAGAGCATAGGCAAGGGAGTGGGTAGTTCTGCCGTACATAAGATCGCCGATAAGCCCGATATCGATATTATCAAGGGGCATTGACTGGCGGATGGTATATAGATCTATCAGGGTCTGGGATGGATGCTGCCCGGCACCATCTCCCCCGTTCAGGATTGGAATGTCTGAAAATTCACTTGCAAGCCTTGCAGCTCCAACCTTGGGATGACGTAGCACTATTGCATCAGCATACCCGCTGACTACCCTTATGGTGTCGGCTAATGTCTCCCCCTTGGCCATTGAACTCACTTCTATTCCACCAAGGTTCATGCAGGAGCCTCCAAGCCTGATCATGGCTGATTCAAAGGACATGCGGGTCCTTGTGCTGGGTTCAAAAAAGAGGAGGCCCAGTATTTTTCCTTTTAGTGGTTCCTTTCCCTTAAATTCTGCTTTTACTTCTCCAGCCCTGGACAAAAGCCGGTCTATCTGTTTTCTATCCAGATCATGAATGGAGATGATGTGATTCATGGACGTATGAGTTCTCCTCCGGTACGTAAACTTAGTGGAGTTCAATCTGATAGAATGTTTTGTTATGTCTGAATGGAATCACTTATGATGGCAAGTGCCTCTCTTGACTTTGCACGTATCCCGGAGTCTTCATCATGAAGCCCGCGTGCAAGGATATCCACGCTTGGAGGGCCTATCTTTATGAGGTCTTCAAACTGTTCTTTTGCAAACAGGTAACTCAGCCTGTCGGTTGTATACTTTGGAACCCAGCCAGTATCTTCCAGCAGTTTTGCAACAGCGCTTCGGACTTTACGATCCTTGTCGTCAAGTGTCTGGACCAGCATAAACTGGCCTGGCTCGCCAATTTTGGAGATGCCTTTCAGGGCAGCGGCACGAATTGCCCCGTCCTGGTCTTTTAATGCAGTGATTAACTGGTCGAGAACAGGAAGACCGATATCTCCGAGTGATTCCACAGCGGCTGCACGGACCTCTGGGTCAGGGTCTTCCATCGCATTGGTCAGGGGGCCTAATGCCTCCCGTCCGAACTTTCCAAGCTCTTTTATTGCAACCATCCTGATGTCATGGTCTGGATCTTTTAATGCATCATACAGGACTGGTGCAGAGGCTGGATCTTTTAATATACCAAGAACCTGTAAAAGGGCTATCCTTCGTTTATCTCCAGGCCCTACGGATTTTAAAAGGGTGGTAACGGCTGATTGGGCCGGAGAATGCATTGATGCAATGATGTTAGAGACCATATCAGGGACAGCCTTCTCCTCCATCGTCGCATCAAGAAGGGGAGTTAAGATCTGTTCGCCTTTACTGATGAAGATCCTCTCAAACATTGTTGCCAGTACAGGGTTTTTTATCGTGAACAGGTGCCTGAGGTCATCACGGTTTGAAAGGGTAATCTCAGTAATAAGGGTCATTAATGCAATTCCCCGGCTGCTTCCCTCCTGGCCTGATGACTGGAGGGTCTCAAGTTCCTGGATGAGCTCTGGAAGTGCAGAACCTCCCATTCCGGCCAGTATCCTGCTTATTAAAGGAACAAGGCCTTCGTCTTCCTGCATCAGAGACATAAGAGCTGCTGCCGCTGGCGCTCCAATCCTGGTTAGGGCATGGATTGCATACTGCTGTGCAACCGGGTCTGAACTTTTGAGAAATGGAAGAAGTGCAGGAACAGCAGGCTCGCCTATGGCACTGAGCGCTGCCATTGAATAAGGCGCAATGTCTTCGTCGCCAAGTGCAGCAATAAGTTCAGGGATGGCATCCTCACCGATTTTTATCAGGAAACTGGTTATCTCAAGCTTCCGGTCTTCATCCGACTCATTTTTCAATGCATCGATGAACGGAGGGAGGGCATCTGTTCCAAACCGTGAGAGCAGGTCACCTGCAACAAGGGACCTGGATCCGTCATCTTCCTGGAAGATCTCTATCAGTTCAGGAATAACGGTGCCAGGAGATGAATGTACAATCTCAAACATCAGGCCGGCATCAGGAATCTGACCGGAGAAGAGTTTTGCAATAAACTTCCGTGGGTCCTGGTTAAAGAGCCATGTCAGGTAATTTTTTATCTCTTTCTGAAGTTCAGGCCCGGAATCGGGGACTGCATGAACCAGCGGGATAGTTGCATCGGCGCCTGCCTCCCTGATGAGCGCCATTGCTTCATCATGCCCTTCTTTTTCCGGTTCCATGAACGGGATAAGGTAGGGGATGGCGGCAACCTCATTTTCCCGTAATATCTCCTGGATAAGGGCATGATTTGCACCCATGGGATCTGAAAGTGAGTCTACAAGATGAGGAATTGCTTCCTCTCCATTCTTCACAAGTGCTATCCTGGCCAGATCCACCGCCTCTTCATTTCCAGAGCCCAGGACCTGGACAAGGCGGGGCACAGCGATCTCACCTGAATCAACAAGGTTCGCAAGGGCGGCCTCCCTCACCTCATTGTCAGGATGATAAAGTGCTGTAATCATTGGTTCAATGGACCTGACAGGATCTATCTTTCTCAGAAGATCAAGGGAAAAGACGGCAGTCTTTCCTCTTTCCCGTTCGGATGCTTCTTCAAGAAATGGAAATGCGATCCGGCCCATCGCAAGGAATGCATCTTTTAGCCCGGAGGTGTCTGCCTGTTCCCGGACAGAGCTTATCAGGGATGGAATGGTCACTGCTCCCATTTTTGACAGGATCTGAACCATCTGCTTTAAGCGATCACCTTTTGACTTATTCAGGCATCTGATAAGATACGGGATAGCAGGCTCACCGATATGTAAAATTACCGAGATTATCTGCTCGCGGTCTGTTTCACTTCGCATTGACATCTCGTCAAGGAGATGGGGGATAATTGGTTCGCCTATCCTGGTAAGGGAGTTTTCAGAGACTTTTCTGATCTCAGGGTCCTTGTCATACAGCCCCGATATGAGGGGCACAATGGCCGACTCACCAAATTCAAGAAAGACTTTCTGGGCCATCGATGAGGTGACCGGGTTTGGATCCTTGAGTGCCTGGTACAAAGAGTCAAGGGCAGGTTTTCCTATCTCACCAATGATGAAAAACTTCAGATCCCTGAGCCATTCGTCGTCCTGCCCGCAAGAACCGAGAAGGTCTCCGACGATCTGGCTGCCAAGGATGATGAGGTATGCAGACAGTCTTGCCCTTATCTCCTCGTTATCATGGCTAAGACCATTGATCAGGGGATGGACTGCTGATCGTCCAAATGTTTCAAAAAGACCCTCGATGAACCGGACTGTTGTCTGATCCTGAGTGCCATATGCATCAATCAGAACTGGCATGATACGGATACCCATTGAGTTCAGAATGTACCCGGCCCTTTCATACCCGATGCCCTGGAGCATATGGATATTGTTTACTATCTCCCTTGCAGCTTTATCACCCATGGACACCAGGGTAGCATGGATCATTCTCCCGGTCTGGTCATCGCTGGTTGAAAGCGCCTTGATCAACGGGTTTATCGCATCAGATCCGATATTCACAAGAGAGCTGGATGCAGCATTCCTGATGCTGTAATCGGTATCAGAAAAGAGATTGATGAGTTCCTCAACCGCTGCCGGAGTCTTCATCCGGCCAAGCGCCAGTATTGCCTCTATCCGTAATGCCGTATCATATTTACCATCCAGTAACCGGAAGAGACCGTTTAAATCCCCTTTAAGTCTCATCCGTTCTGGATTTGGTCTGAAAAGTAACTTCATGTCCCCCTTACATCCATTGGTTTAGGTTCAGGCGCAGAGTTAATTAATTCATCCCGGAATTATATCACGACCAGGAATTATACCATTGTGTATCTCCAGGAATATCCTGATATATCCCGGTCTGAATATCCGAAAAATTAATCGTATTTGCCTTTCAGACCACCCCAGCCAGTGTACCCGCAGTAAATGCACCCGACCCCGTTGCAATGGCGACACATCTTTTCGGGCCATTTCACAGAGACTGTTCCCTTCGTATTACAAAAACAGCATCCGGCACCTTCACAGTGCTGGCATGTGACTTCCACGTATTCTGGTTCTTCACCAGTCATTAGAGAATTCTATGAGGGATAAAGTTAAAAAACCGATTGAAGTTTTCAAAAAAATGAACAACGAGCGGGCCTGAAGGGACTCGAACCCCTGGCCTGCGGATTAAGAGTCCGCCGCTCTACCGACTAAGCTACAGACCCGTTGTGCCATTACATGTTAGATTAACTCACATATATATTTTTCTTACGTCATTTTATCCCCTGTTAATCCAACCTATACCAGAATATGCCTGGATTCAGCCCGGCAGCGTCACCGGGGATCAGAACCTATCTCATTTGCGGCTGTGGGAGCGTGGGATATCTTATCCTTGAAGAATTAAAGAAAGAAGGTGGCAGACTGCTCTGTATGGACAGCAATCCTGAACGCGTTCAGGAACTCAGGGAGCAGAATGTTGAAGCATTTTTACGCGACCTTACAAATCCTGACATGCTTTCTGGAATTGACCCCTTTGATATCGCATTTGTGGTCAGTGATAATCATGAAGCAAATGTTTCTGGCCTGAAGACAGTCAGGAGACAATATCCGCGGGTTCACATTGTTGCCCGTGCGCAGGATCCCATTAATGAAAAACTCCTGATAGAGGAAGGCGCAGATCTTGTGCTCTACCCGCAGTATGTCGTGGCAAGGGCTGCCATTGATCATCTGCACAAGCTTGAAAAACACCATCTGTCCCGGGATCTCTTCACTCTGCTCGCCTCCTGGTCTGGTGTCTTTGGTATCGTGACACATACCAATCCTGACCCTGACGCTATCGCCAGTGCCATGGCACTCTCCGCCATCGCAAAACGGGCGAATCCAAACCTTGAGACCAGAATAATCTATGATGGTATCATCGGCCACCAGGAGAACAGAACACTTGTCAACCTGCTTGATATCAGGATGGAGAAGCTGAGGCCGGAAGTGCTCAATGAATGCACTCACATCGCCCTTGTTGACAGCAAGGGGCCTGGAATTAATAACGGCCTTATCCACTCTATGCCGGTTGACATCATCATAGATCATCACCAGGAAGATGAGGTTCATTCAACCAGGGCGCACTTTACAGATGTCAGGCATGATGTTGGTGCCTGCGCAACCATCCTGACCGAATACCTGAAAGAACTGAATATTGAACCTGATGAGAAGGTGGCAACCGCGCTTTTATACGGTATAAGGGCCGACACAAAACAGTTTAGAAGAAATGTCTCGCCCAGTGATCTTGAATATGCGGCATTTCTTCTCAGGTACAGTGATGCAGACCTTCTTGAAAAGATTATGTCCCCGCAATATTCCCACGAGACCATGGATATTATCGGGGCAGCAATACGGAACCGGAAGACCAGGAACGGGTACCTGTTCTCTAATGTCGGGTATGTCAGGAACCGGGACGCCCTGCCACAGGCCGCTGACCTGCTCATCAACCTTGAAGGGATCAGCACCGCGCTTGTTTATGGCATCACTGATGAGTCTATCATCATGTCAGGGCGAAACCGGGATCTCAGGCTGAACCTTGGCAACGTGATGAGCGAGGCTTTTTCAGATATTGGTGATGCCGGCGGGCATGCCACGATGGCTGCTGCCAGTATACCGCTTCATGTCTTCACCAATGTCAGGGAGAAAGAAGACCTTCTTCACCTTGTAATTGACCCTGTTCTGCAGAATTTTTACCGGCTTGTAGGTCTCATGGAGGATGGGGAGAGTGAGGTATGAAGAATGGGAGCCAGTATACCATGAAATCTGTGACTATTTCTCTTTTGACCCGGCGGAAGATGAAAGGGCGGCCTGTATTCTTGCCGGCCTTACAAAGCAGGACGCATCAGAACTTCTAAAACGCCTTATAAGAGGAGAGACAGTAACTGTCTGTGGTAATGCGCCCTCGTTAAGCCGTGAACTGGACAGGATCACGGGAGTTGTCATCGCCGCAGATGCCGCGTCAGAGGTCCTCATCCGTCATGGGATTACTCCTGATGTCATCGTCACTGACCTGGACGGTATTGATGATTATGCAGTAGAACTAAACAGGAGAGGGACGATCCTTGTTGTTCATGCCCATGGAGATAATATCCCGCGTATAAAGAGATGGGTCCCGCTCCTTAATGGCCCGCTTCTTCTCACTACGCAGGGAAAGCCCTTTAACCACGTGCACAATTATGGCGGTTTTACTGACGGGGACAGGGCAGTATTCCTGGGCCAGGAGATGGGGGCTTCTGAGATTAAACTTGCAGGTTTTGACCTGGATGATCCTGAT
>Ga0255342_1002269_pt1 | contig 24391 bp, 14 predicted proteins | sample wastewater_treat_3_FD_192416 | JGI IMG/M metagenome (GOLD analysis project Ga0255342, IMG submission 192416) | Wastewater microbial communities from Lulu Island WWTP, Vancouver, Canada - plant14 | ecosystem: Engineered > WWTP > Wastewater > Unclassified | place: Canada: Vancouver, British...
TTCACGCCCGCCGCGTATACGGCGAAGAAGTGGCTGGATGAAGGACGGCTCGGGACGATTCTGTTCGTGAATATGGCCCTCTGGATCGGAAAGCCTCAGGATCCGGAGTCTCCCTACTTCCACATAAAGGCGCTGAACCCGCATTCGATAGACATCATCCGGCATTTCTGCGGGGATATCACGAGTGTGCACTGCCTTGCGATGAAGGCGCCGGGACGAAGCATCTGGTCAACAGCCTCGTTCAATTTCCGCCTCGCGAGCGGCGCGGTCGGGCACCTGACAAGCAGCTACGACATTGGCCGCGGGCACCCGATGGAGCGGTGCGAGGTGGCGGGTGTGGACGGCCGGTTTGTCATCGAGGATATGTGGCGGCAGGCGACGCTCTACCCCGCCAGCGATCTAGTGAAGCAGGTGTACACCAATCCCGTCTTTGGCGGATACCGGGGCTTTGACGACACCTTCCGCGCCCGCATTCTGAAGTTCGTGGATCAGGTAGCGGCAGGCACGGCGCCCGGCGAAATTGACGGCTCCGGCGCGGACGGCCTCGCGGCCCAGAAAGTGCTCGCAGCCGCCATCGAGTCTATCGAGACAGGCCTGCCGGTGGAGGTCGGGTAACGGGTCAACCGGGCCGGAGATATTCGATCTCGCCGGGTGTCCTCACCTGGCGCCGGGGGCGCGGCCGCCGTGGTCTGGCCGGTCTTCGGGAATTTAGGCTTCAGGGCATCGAAAGCCCGATGCTGTCTGCCATTCCCGAAGGATGAACATCTGGTGTTGCTTCTTGTCGGCGATGTACACAGCATGGGCGGTTCGCCGTCGTCAGGGCGCCGCCGAACAGGGTGTGCATACCTGAGGGCGCGTGAATCGGAAGGGAAGGTGTAGAAATGGGCTGGCTAAGAAACCTGATCACTGGCAAATCCGCAGGCAACGGGGCCGATGTCTGGGCTGAGCTGATGCTGACTGTGGCGGAAGCTCACGGCTATGTCGGCAGTTCCGGGCTGCAGGTCGTGCCTGAGCTACTCGGCAACGAGAACAAGATCATCGCCTGGATGAACCACCTTGTGCAGGAGCGCATCGATACGACAGGAACTCTGCAATTCCAAGAGATTCATTCAACCTTCCTCTTCGCCGTCTGTCGCGGATACGAGGCTGCTTACCATTGGAAGAAAGGCGACACCTACGACATCAAGCCCGACGGACTTTTCGACGGCCGGGTCTCGTGCCAGATCAGCTTTGCCCTGTCTGAAGCGCTAACACAGAAGCCGCTTGCAGACGACCTGTTTTACGCTTTCCAGGATTGGTGCGCCAACCATCCGAACTACTGTGCTCGGCGCAGCCTGCCACTGTTGCTCCCGCTCCAAACTTGCTGGCAGTACGCATACCGCATAGCCACACATCAGGCGCTCGCTTGCATGGAGGCGTAGTCGCTGAGAGCGCAGCCGACGGTGTCTGCCATTCCCGAAGGTTCAATAGTGTCGCTGGCGAGCGGTCGGGCCGTGGACATCGCCTGAGCCTCACCCCTTCGGAAGCTCGAGCACGCAGGCGCCGCGGCTGAAAGTCACCACCCGGCGCTGTTCGGCGATGTTTGCGAGTGCCGACTCAAGAATCGCCAGCCTCTCGATTGCCGAACCGTGGTCGGGCGTTCCCTTCTGCGAGAACCTGCGCTCGTCCGCCAGCACCTGGCGGTACACCTCGAATCGTTCTGAGCGGCCGTAGTATTCCCTGTCCAGATACTCGCACATCTCCGCCGACCGCGACTCGCGCACGAGCAGCGAGACGCAGCCGCCCTTACCGGCCCCGGTAAGCTTGCCGCCCAGATACCCCGGGCCTCGGCGGGCTATGGTGAGCAGGAGGTCTATCTGCGGGTTCGAAACGCGGAAGTCGAACGAGAGCGCGTCCTGTAGTTCGTCCACCATCTGCCCCACGCGAATGCGGTAGCTGTCGTACTCCTCGGAGTCCGTCGAGAGTTCGCCGGCCTGTACGCGCCTTTCCGCTTCGGTGAAAATGCTCTCCAACGACCGCCCGATCTGGTTCTCCCTGTGAAAGAACCGGGCCGTGGTGCGAACGTGATAACCCCCGATATCGCGCCTCGGCTGAGTGTAGAGCTTCTTGACGGTCTCAGTATCCGTGCCGAGAATCCGGGCCGCCTCTTTGGGAGTGACCTTGACCGGCAGCAGCATGATCAGTTCGATAATCGCCGCGTCGGGGATTCCGAGCAAGTCTTCGCACAGGCTGCCGAACTTGCAGTAGTTGTGCTCGATCGTGTTCCAGATCTCAGGAGCGCGCTCGAGCAACGGAGTGGCAACCGACGGCGCCTGCCCGAAACGCTCCTGGACTATCTTCGCGAGCCACCCGTCGCCTGCCGCCGCGCCCGCCTGGCGCGCTGCCCGAACGTCCGCGATGAGCAGCTTCAGTAGCTCGTCTCCAAGCTGCATCCAGCCCTTGCGCATGTTGAAGCTCTGGTTGCCGCCAAGCGTCTTGTTGACCTCCCACAGCGAGTTGGCCAGCACGACATGCACACCCCTGACAAATGGTAGCGGCGTGGACGCAAGGCGCGGCTGGGAGTGGCGGTTGTAGAGGACGCAGTTGGCGGGATTGCGCAGAATCGTCATCTGGTCGTTCGCGCCGCCGTGCGTTCCGACATACCATTCGGCCTCCCCGAGCAGGCGGCAAACTTCGTGAACCTCCCACTGCGGAAGCTGATCGCGATTTGCCAGATACATCGCCAGAAAGCTGAGCACGACCACCGCCGACGAAGAGCTTGTACCGGCCCGGAACGGCACCGTGGCGCGGCCGAAGGTGATGTCCGCGCCGCGAATGGCGAAGCCGGGCCTGTCCCAGAGCACCCTCATATAGGGGGCAAGGACGTAGTTCAGCCAGTTTCCCTGCTTGCGGCCTTCGTGCGGATGAAAGAGCGTGCGGTTGTCCCAGTTGTCGGCGTGCTCGGCGGCTTTTCCGGACCATGGCGCTGACGCGAACCGGTCGAACTCGGCCGCAAGGCAGAGTTCTTCAGCGGGAAACAGCGAGTTCGCGTTGGCGACCGAAAGAACGCCGTCAGTGCGTGGTGAAACGGCAACAGGGATGTCGCCGTCAATGGTCGTTGACATGTGGTCGCCCGCACACATGTCGAGATACTCGAGGAAGGCGTTCAGCCGCCCCGGTGCGCGCAGGAGGTACATCGGGCGCTCCCCCACCCGCTCGGCATGAATCCGCGCGGTCTCGGCAAGGCGCCTGCGCTGCCGGGCCAGATAGGCCGGGTCGCTATTTACGTAGATTTCGTTGGCCAGATAATCATCAACGCTCGTAGCCCCGGACTCCAGGCGGCGTATGATCTCCTGAGCGGGAAGCGGTTCTCCCGCGAGAGCGAAGGCAGCGGACTCAGCAGCCTTTGACTGCGCCCCTTTGCTCATGTGTCAGTGCATCTCCACGCCGCAGGACCCGATTCCACCGCGGAAGAAGTTGAACTGCACATTCGGGTGCAGCGCAAGCAGGGACATCGGCACCGCGCTGTCAGGCAGACGTTTGGCAATCATGAGAGTCGTGAGACGCTGACCGAAGGCGTTGTCGTGCGCGCCCGCATGCCAGATAGACACCTTTTCGGCCTTCATCGTCTGAACCGGGCCCACCGTCACCGCCTGGTTCGGCACGATGTCCACCTTGCCGCCTCCGGACGTGCGGGCGTTCTGCATAACCGTCACCGGATGCAGGTCCACCACACGCGTGCCAAGCGCCATGTACTCCTGTGGCGACGGCGGCGCGTCCACATACGCGCCCTGACGCTTCGGCGGATCGTTGAACGCCCAGTGCTTGATGTCGCCCTGCCCGCCCTGCATCACGGCGCAGCGCACGCCTTCCCAGCTACTCACATACTCGGACGGGTCGGCCTTCGGGAAGTGCAGGTTAGCATCGGGCATCGCCAGATCCGGCCTGATCCTGCCAAAGCAGAGCTCGCGGTCGGCGCGGGCGAACGACAGCGGGTGGTCCTCGGCCACCTCTCGCCCGCCGAGCACCCATTCGTCCATTCCCCAGAAGTGCGCGCTGTGAAGGTCTATGTCCAGCGCGTTTACAATGCGCGCCACCAGCGGAAGCTGCTCGGTTGGGCCGATGGGCCCGCAGATTCCGGCAGGAGCGTCCGGACTGGACTGCCGCCAGGCTGAGATGTACTCGAGCGCCTCGGCCAGATAGAAATCCTCCAGGGTGTCATAAAACACGACCCGGAAACCGTCTCGGGAGAGGCCGAGCAGGTCCTCCGGCGTCAGGTTCGCGGCGTCGTCGAGAATGCTCTTGTCAATGGTTGTGTAGTCCCACCAGTCGGGCGCAATCTTGCTCAGCGGTCTGGCCACTCGTGTGTCCTCCTCGGCGCGAAATCGTCGTTACGGGCGAGCTTAGCACACAAGGGGGCCGTGAGTCCAGAAAACCGGGCGGCAACACGCACCCGTCTGGAGCGCCCCCTTGCCTCACACTCACCACGGCCTACGGACAGGCTGGCGGGCCGTAGAAGACCTTCGTACCGTCAGAGAACTTCGGAGTGTCTATGTGACCAGGCCCACCCTTCAAGCGGGCGCAGTGCCCGTCGAGATAGCCCAGATTGCAGGCCCCGTTGTGCCGCCCCGAATACCAGTCGACATTGCAGAATAGCGGATCATTCGGCGCGGGTATCGTGGGATCCTCATCCCAGGTAGCCTCCTCGACGATCAGCACCGCAGTGCTGGGACTCGAGTATGAGCCCATCTTCATGCCGTCCTTAATCTGCCACGTGCCGACTTTCGCTTCGTTGGCGTTGCCCTTGGCGCGCGCATCCTGGCCGCCGTCGTAGTATCCCTTGCACCCGGCCACAGTGCAGTAGCTATTGACGATGTAGCTCCAGGGAGGATAGCTCGTGCTCCTTTTGACGGCGCGGGGCACGCCGGGACAGACGCTGGCGCCATGGGTGGACATATACTTCGACTCGATTATGCCCGGCTTCCATTTGTCCTTTGCGCTGCCCGAAGCCGCCGGGTCGGGGTAGAACCACATATACACTGTGGGAAGGGTGTCCTGGTTGTCCGACGCGAACATCAGGAATGCCTTCGTGATCTGGTTGACGTTGTTGAGGCACGCGGTTTCGCGTGCTCTGTCTCGCGCCCTTGCGAACACCGGGAAAAGAATGGCCGCGAGTATAGCGATGATGGCAATCACCACAAGAAGCTCGATAAGCGTGAACCCGGCCGTTTGGCGCGGATCCTGCCGTCTCCCGCAGCGGCAGAGCCTGAACCCAGAGAACAGGTATTTCATTTCGTTTGTCCTTGATATCAGCATAAATGCAAGCATCCGTCCGCAACGAAGCGCGGCCGAACTCCAGCTTCCCGTTCGAACCTTGACGCGGTGCGAGCGCTGACGGATGAGAAGTTGATCACCACGAGACATCCGATGCCGACGCAACCCGCAGGAGCGCGACGTTTCCGCCCGGCCCGGCTTCGATGCTGAGCGAGCCGGTAACGGAGACGAACTGCCCCACTGTGAACCGTCCGGTGTCCAGATTGCCAGTCACCCGTACGCCCGGATGGCCGGTGGCGGACACTCGTCCGGAGCCGTCATCCACCACGAGACAAGACCCATCGTCCTGGATATGCCGGATGACACCGAACAGGGTGACATCCAGCCCGACATTGTTGAGACCGGCGCCGCTGATGACGCCCGCCTGATCGCCAAAGTCCGCACCACCCGCCGTGCGTCCGCTCATGCGGACCGGTTCCGGAGCAGTTCCGGGCGTCTGAGCAAGAATCGCGCCAAGGGCAATTACGCGCTCAGGGCCGCTCAGCCCTGCCGTACCCACCATTTGTATAAACTCCCCCCGGGCGGCTCCTGTTCCAATGACGGCGATTCCCGACGACCTGTCCGGGCTCTCAACGTAGAAGCGGCCGTCGTGTTGGCGGGTCACGGCCACGCCCGACAGATGCACCTCGCTGCCCTCGGGCACGGACTTCGCGCTGGCGATGGTCGCCTCCGCGCAGCCCTGGCAGTAGAAGACGCTCAGGCGGGTCTCCGCCCCCACGCCCGTCTGCAGATCCATCGTGACGCTCACCCCTCCCGTGGCCGCGTCGAGCGCATACGCCGTGGACACTCCATTCCGGAGAACCGCGAGAACGGTGCTCCCGGCCGGGATGCGAATAACCGTGTCCACCTGAAACGCCGCGCCGGCGACGTTCCTGAACGTCTGGCGGCTTTCGTAGGCGTCTTCGCTGCATGTTATATCGAAAGCGTTGCCTCCGAAGCGCACATTACGGAATGTCATCTCACCCCATCCCGTTGGGAGCTTCGGGCGGAGTTCGCATCGGTTGCCCGGTGCAATCGGGCGGAAGTCGAGGAAGAGCATCAGCGCGTCCACCATAGTGGACATGGACTCCCATGCGTTGGGCCATGCGGCCTGCAGCGAGAAGTCGGGCTGGCCGGGGTAAAGCAGGCTGTTCAGGGGCGCGATCTGCTCCGCGCCGAGCCCCGCCGGGCCCAGCCGCGCAATGAGCAGGTCGAGCTTGTTCTTCAGGACGTCAATATCCGCTTTGCCGGGAGCGGTGTTCTGTAACAGCGCGTGGTGCTGTCCGAACCAGAGGGTCGTGAGGAACCACGGGCCGCCGTTCCAGTACGAATCGCCCCAGTAGCGATTGACGAGCCCCGCGAACTCTCCGGCGGAGTTCAGTATCGGGTGGACGTTGCCATAGCGGTCGGCGGCGGCTCCCGTCATGCGGTCAACGAGGTGGCGCATCTGCAGCGAGTCCGCCGCGAGGCACTCAAACGGATAGGTCAGCCCGAGCTGGCTGATGTCGGTGTTCTCTCCGTCCCACGCAAGGCGGCCGAGAATCCCCTCGTGGATGGCATCGGCGCGTGAGGCAAACAGCGCGGCGTCGTCGCCGCGCCGCAGCCGTGCGGCGATCAGCGCGGCGTCACGCAGGCCGCGCTCCACCGACGCATTCGAGTAGAGGAAGTCATCGTACGAGTCCTCCCACACGTTGTTCGAGTGCATCAGCTTGTTCGCATCGTCGTAGAAAAGCTGCGAGCTGATGTTCGAGTCCTGGCTGGACGCAAGCGCGGCTTCGTAAACCATCTGATAGTTGCCGGCAAGGAATGGCTCCTCCCCGGTGGCGAGGTAGTGATACCGCACGCCCCAGGGAACTACGGCGGTCTCGTCCACCTGAGGCGCTGTCCACACCGCGTAGCCGTCCGTCGTGTATTTCTGATACCACCAGCCTTTGCGTCCGGGTTCTTCATCTGCCCTGTAGGCTGTTGCGCTCAGGAAGCGGTAAACGTCCGCGGCTTCGGCATGATGGCCCGTGCGGTCGAGCGTGACAGCGGCGTAGACAGCGTCGCGCGGCCACACGAACGGATACGCCCCGTTGTGCATTCCCGCGACGATTCCCCCACCCTTCTCGTCGTAATGAAGCGCGGTGGCGAGCAGGCTGCGTCTGAACAGCTCTGTGTACCGCTGGTCGGGGAACTCGGCAGTCGTGCCGGAGCCGAGCCAGCCCGCCCAGTAGCTCTCAGTCGCCGCCTGCGCGGAAGCCATGCTCCCGGAGTAGAACCATTCCAGCGCCGGCACGATGTCCTTTTCGTACGGCGACGGCTGCGCGGCGGCAGTGGCCCGGAAAGCGCCAATGAGCGCAAGGTCGAGTTCGCGCGATTCGCCCGGCTGCAGCACGAGCCGCAGTCCGATCCAGCCCTGCCCGTTGTCCGGGCTCGAATCGCGCCACGAGTCTGTTGCCACGCTCCCCGAACTGACTCCAACGCTGGAACACAGCTTCAGCGCGGCGGCAAGATAGAGGCTCACGTTCTTGGTGTACGAGCCGAAGAACGTCGGGTTGTATTCCCCGCTTTCGGACGTCGTGCGATAGACGTCGTCGTACGACCCCATCGCGCCGCGCGCCGCGTCGAAGAACATCGCGTCGTAGCCGTCTCCGCCATTCAGCGCCTGGTCGCCGTAATAGTAGAGATCGAGCGTTTTCGGGGCGGCTCCGTTGTTCGTGATCACCGCGCGCTTGATGTGCATGCCGCGCACCGGCTGACCGTCCAGACTGCTCGGATACGTAAGGCCCTTGGGGCAGAAGTCGTACTGATCCACGCGGATGTTGTTCGCGCCGCCCGTGAGTGTCTGGCTGGTACGGATGACGTTCGTGCCGGGAACGTAGGCCTGCGACACGTCGCTGTATCCAGCGGCCTGCTCGTTGGTCATCCAGTACGTGCTGCCATCCACCCGAATCCCGAGAGCGCCGATGTTCATGTTCATCTGCCCGCGCCCGGAAGTGAATGGCGGGAAGGTGTCGAGCCCATCCGCGTAGCCCTCGTTGCGCGTTCCCATCCCCTGAACGCACCCGGCCGACGGGTAGTAGATGTCGTAGATGGACCCGTTTTGGTCCAGCATCACGTTCATCCAGTTGTTGCCGGTGACGGCTTCTTCTTTCCAGAAGTGGACGTTGGGATACCCCGCGTCCGGGCTGGCGTTCGGGACGCCTCTGCCAGGCCAGGCGAGCTTGACTGTGTAGGCGAACGTCGCCGGAGCGCCGGACGGATCGTCGCACGTGCCGTCCGCGCAGCCAGTGTTGTTGGCGAAAACCTCCGGCCCGCCTCCCGAGTCCCAGGCTCCGATACGGTACCGGACGGTGGTTCCGTACTCCCGCAGCGGATAATCGCCCGGCAACTGCGCGCGCCACCAGTCAATGTTTGGGGAGTGCGGCTCGTTGCGGATGAAAGTGATGCTGCCCTCTGCCGAACCGAGCACCCTGGTAGATGCGTTCTGCGGAGAGCCGAATGAGCCCTGAGGCTCTGCGCCGTCGTCCGTGTAGTAGATGGCGACCCGGTCATAGTAGAAGGAGTAGCCAATGCTGATCCAGATCTGTAGGGCCTCGGCTTCGCGCGGAGCGTCCGGCTCGCGCATTGTCACTGCGGCGGATTCACCGTAGACGCCCCGAAGTGGATCGTGCAGGACGTAGTCAGGGGTCGCGCACACGGCCTGCGCAAGAGCTGCAAGGACTACGGAAACCAGCAGATGTCTGCCGAAGTGATAGTGCATGTGGCTACCCTGCCTGCAATCCCGCACAAACGCCTCAAGAGAGTGCGTCCAGAGTTGGAGGTGGTATAATAGGACCATTCGGATTGTATCACGGCCCGTAAGACCGAGTAAAGGGCTTTGCCCGCTTTCGAGCCGCGCAGTCACACTGTCGCTTTTCGTTTCGCTGACATCTGGACACCCTCTTATGCCCAACAGATGCTTCCGTTTCCTTGCCCTGCTGGCTCTCCTCTCCGCAGTTCCCGCCGCCGCTCTGGAAATGCGTGGGGAGACGATATATCTGATGCTTCCGGACCGTTTTTTCGACGGCGACGTGTCCAATAACACCGCGGTTGACCCGAGCCTCTACGACGCGACGAAGACGGACTGGCAGAAGTTCTGGGGCGGCGATCTGGCGGGTCTGAAGCAGAAGCTCGACTATCTCGATGCGGTGGGAGTTACCACCGTCTGGACCACGCCTGTCTATCAGAACCACCCGTCCATCGGCACGTATCACGGCTATCAGATGCAGGACCTGTTCCGCGTGGATCCGCATCACGGCACGTTCTCGGCGATGGACGCGCTGACGTGCGATATGCACGGCCGGGGAATGAAGTTCATGCTGGACATCAGCCTGAACTCCGGGCCCGCGACGGCGGCAGGATCTGCGTGCCTGCTCAAGAAGGACGGCACGGTGGTTGCGCGCTACACCGACGACGTGGGCGGATGGTTCCATCACTACGGCCCGATAGACTTTGGCAACGCTTCGTACTGGGACCAGGTGAACAAGGACATCTTTGGTCTCGCCGATCTGAATCAGGACACCGCCGCCGTGCGGGACTATCTGAAACAGGGCGCGGCTCTCTGGCAGTATCACGGCGTGGACTGCTTCAGGCTGGACGCCGCCAAGCACTTCGAGCCTTCGTTCGGGAGCGAATGGATGAGTTCGGGGCATCAGGTGGCGAACTGGCTCCGCAAGCCCGGTACATACGCCGTGGGAGAATGGTACGGCGGGGGCGCATGGAACAGCGAATCGCTCTGGTGGATTCAGACGGCTGGCACGGCGCTCTTCGACTTCCAGCTTCACGAGGAGCTCCGGGCCGTGACTGGAGAGTGGGCCACGATGTACGAGTTGCGCGACGTGCTCTACTCGCGGCACATGGCATACGGGCAGGCGCCCGGAGGCACTTCCTACGTGCACTGGCAGGTCAACTTCTTCGACTCGCACGATACGCAACGGCTCATCATCCCGCTCCTGCAGAAGTACGGATATGCCAACCTGCCGGAGGTCAAAGAGCGCATCGCGATGGCGCTCGGGCTGCTGGAGATGGTCCCGGGCATCCCGATGGTCTTCTACGGCACGGAGCAGTACCTTCATGTGGACACGGTCAATGGAAACGGGATTGCCGGAGGAGACCCCTACAACCGGCCGATGATGCAGTCGTTCGACCCGAACACGCTCGCGGCGCGCGTCCTGAGCAAGGCATCGGACCTGCGCCGCGTGAGTCCCGCTGTTCAGTACGGCAACATCGAGGAACGCTGGATCAGTTCGGGCCTGTTTGTCTTCTCCCGCGAGGCCGCCGGGTCAGCGGTACTTGTCGGAGTCAACAACGGGTGGCAGAGCCAGACAGTCACGGTCACCGGAATTCCCTTCCCGGACGCAACGTATGAGGATGTCCTCGGCATCACCGCCGCAATCAGCGTTGTGGGCGGCGCCGCGGCGGTGACGGTCCCGGCGCGGTCAACGGTGATTTTCTCTTACCTTCCGAACCCGCTGACCCCGGCGATTCAAACCGACACGCGCTGCTCCATGCCGCTTCCGAACCAAAGCGGACTGCCGCCAAGCGGTCAGATAGTCATTGACGGGGAGAATATCCGTGCGGATTTCGCGGGAAAGCTGCGCGCGACACAGATCAACCCTACAGGCTTCGGCGATGCCGGCCCTGGCGCGGGCGGGTCGGAGATTGATCAACTCCTTGCCGCCAACGACGGAAGCAGCCTGCTTGTGGGGCTGACGGGCAATCTGGAGCAGAACCAGAACGCGCTGCTTCTGTTCATTGACAGCGGCGTAGCTGTAGACAGCGTTTTGACAGCAACCGCGGGACCGGGCGTTGTGAGCGCGATCAGAGGCTCGCGCATGGACGACGGATTCACCCCTGCGTGGCTGCTCGTGATTAACGCGGTGCCCTCAAATGTCTGGTATGCCGACCTGGTGAACCTGGCCGAAAACACTTCGGAGTTTCTGGGGGCGGGCGAAGTGAATGGCCCCGCTTCGACGCTTGCGGGTGGCGCCCAGATCGCGTTCAACAACACGAACACGGGAGGAGTGACAGGCGCAACCGTGCTCAACGCGAACACGGCAAACACGGGCTTTGAGATTCGCCTTCCATTCGATCTCATCAAGCTCAGAACCGGATCTGTGAAGCTGCTCGCCGCAGTTGCCGGTCCGTCGGGCTACTTCTCGAACCAGTCGCTGCCCGGCATGGGGCTGATGCTGCCGGGATGCGTGGGCGGGTATCAGAACCTCGGGAACGGGCCTGTGGATTTCGGCAAGGTTGCGGGGACGCAGTATTCCACGGTGGCGCTGCAGAACATCGCGTATCAGCAGTTTGGATCGAACGCGCCGGTTCGGATGCTTCCAGCCGGTTCGCCGGTGAGTATCAGCGGGCAGGTGGGCACCGGCGCTTTCGCCGAGCCGCGGTCGTTCTATATGCAGGACGCCGCGAACTACAGCGGCATTCGAGTGCTGTTGCCTTCCGGCACACTCGCGCAGCTTGGACAGGCCGTCAGCGTGACGGGCTTCACGGGTGTTGAGCAGGGAGAGCCCGTCATCTATGCCACGGGCGTCGTTCTGGGAGGCGCCGCGCCTGTTCCCGAAGCCGTCGGAGTGCGCAACCGCGATCTGGGCGGCGGCGCGACGAACGGTTTCACGGGCGTGGAAGGAGGCGTGGGACTCGCAAACGTGGGCATCAATGCTCGAATCTGGGGATGCGTAACTTCCACAGGCACGGATTCCTCGGGGAACGCCTTCTTCTACCTGGACGATGGCTCCGGCGCATCAGACGGCGCAGCCGTGGGCGTGCGGGTGTACACCAGTTTTACCCTACCTCCAGCCGGTGCTTACGCGATGGCTAAAGGCGTCTCGTCGGTGGAGGAGATTGCAGGCAAAATTCGCCCATGCCTGCTCACGCGCCAGCCGTCTGACGTCACCATCCTCTTCTGAACGCGGTTGTGGGGCAGACTGGCGACTCGGTAATCGTACTGGTTTTTGCGATTGAGCGTTGACAAGAGAGCGTTCAAGGCGGACAATGTACTGGAATAAATGTCTCAGCCGGAGGTGAGCCAACTCTACCCCGGCATGGCAGGGCGCTTGGCCGCACGAGCGGCGTGCCCCATATGCAGACGAAGGAGAAAAGGAAATGAGGACTCTTCTTGTGATCGCCGCTCTGGCGGTGATCGTGTCCCCGGCTGGAGCGGATTACTATGTGGCCGGCGACTTCAACGGATGGAACGCCTCGGGCAACGTCTTGACCGACCTCGGCGGCGGCATCTGGCAGGCCAGCATGAATATGGGCGCCGGCCGCCACGAATTCAAGATCACGATTGGTGACTGGTCGCAGAACTGGCCGGGCTCCGGCAACAGCTGGACCTACACCGATGGTGATGGCAATGTCACTGTCACCTTCGACAGCAACGCCCCTGTGGCTATTGGGGTTGACGTGGATCCCGGCGCCTGGACGGCGGTTGGTGACTGGCAGGGCTGGAACAACGCCGATGCGGCAACTGCCATGGCAGCGCAGGGCGGAGGAATCTACAAGTATCAGCAGAGCCTCGCCCCGGGCTGGTATCAGTGGAAGGCGGTCAATACGGGCAGTTGGGACGCGATCGGCGCTGACTCTCGCAGCATAAATGCCGACACGCAGTGGTTCGAGGTGACCGCCGCCAACCCGACGGCAATCTTTACTCTCGATGCGCTCAATGGCCGCATTGGTGTGGAAGTGGTTCCCGAGCCGTCCAGCCTTCTCGCGCTCGTAGGCGGCCTGCTTGGCCTCGGAGGCCTGCTCCGCCGGCGGTAGGCGCGGCTAACCGATAAGGCGTGGGTCAGGTGGGAGCCGGCGCCTCAGACAACTCCATTTGCGGCGGGCGGCAACGCCCGCCGCAACTCATTTTCCTGCGGCAACCGCAGGAGGAGGTAAGGCGATGAATAAACTCCTCGCCCTGTTTGTCGTGCTGCTCATGCCGATTGCGGCTTCGGCGGCGATTGACGGACTCGGCATTCAATCGGACTTCTGCCCGGGCGGTGTGCAGGGCTGCTCCGCGCTGATGCAGGTGCAGAACAATCACACGGGCTTCGGGGATACCTTCCCACCCTCCGGGGGCTTCAGCGAAGGCTCCGAGATGGATGAGCTGTACGTGTTTGCGAGCGCCGGCTCGCTTGCCCTGAATATCACGGGAAACCTGGAAGACAACGGCAACTTCTGGATGATCTTCCTTGACACGGCAAGCGGCGGGCAGAACACGCTCAGTATCGCGAACGAAGACATCCACTGGGCAGTCCGTTCGCTCACCGGCACGAAGTTCGATGCCGGCTTCGAGCCGGACTACATCATTGCGATGAACGTCTGGGACGGAACGCTGTATGTGGACCTCGTGAATCTGCAGACGGACACGAAGGAATACCTCGGCTCCATCGCGTTCGGAACGGACGGTGAGCTTGCGGGCGGCACGGTCGCCGGAACTGTCGTCGGCTTCGACAACACGAACAGTTCAGGCGTTACTTCGGACAACACTCGCGATGCCGCGCAGCAGATGCTGGACGCGGCGACGGCGTCGAAGGGCCTGGAGATGCTCATCAATCTGTCCGCGGTTGGACTCGATCAATCCGTTTCGAGCATCAAGCTGATGACGCTGCTGGCGAGCAACGGCGGCTACCTCTCGAACCAGTTCCTCCCCGGAATTGGCGGGGGTGGACAGAAGGACAACCTGGGCATGGCGCCGGTGGATCTGTCGAGCGCGGACGTTGCGCCTGGCAATCAATTTGCGCAGGTCACACTCGTCCAGAAGACCGCCTCGGCTCCGGACGGGGAGAACATACCCGCCGACTCCGGCAGCGCGACGCTCGCCGCGACGCAGAACAACTTCACGCAGTTCGGCGACAGCAACTCCGCCGGAGAGGCCGGCAGCAGCGGGTCGGAACTGGACGCTCTGTTCCTGAGCAATACAGCTGCGGCCCTGCAGATGGGGATCACAGGCAATCTCGAGGCAAACGGCAACTTCTACGCGATCTTCCTCGAGACCGGCCCCGGAGGTGTGTCCGTGCTCAGCGTCCCGGAGGGCGCGGGTCCGATGTCCGGGGTGCTGACCGCGCTGAACGGCACGGCCTTCGACGGCGGGTTTTCGCCGACGCACGTGCTGTTTGTCAATGCGGGCAGCGAGTCTTCCGGGCAGTTCGCTTACGTTGATCTGTTCGACCTGCGCACGAACACAGGGCGCTATGTCGGCAAGGTGGCGGTCGGATCGGGCGCGTCCACGCTCGAAGAGGGAGACAACCCGAACGGGCTGGCGCTCGCGTTCGACAACTCCAACGCAGTGGGTGTCACAGGTGACGCTGTCAAGACCCCGGCCGAGAACGAGACCGACGCAAAGACGGCCGACACCGGACTTGAAGCGCTCATCCCGTTCGCGGACATCGGGCTGGCTCAGACGACTATCCGCTACATGGTTGTTCTGACGGGCAACAAGGGCTACTTCTCGAACCAGTTCCTGCCGGGGCTCGGAGGAGGATACAGCAACCTGGGAGATCCGCCGAAGGACATCAACCTGCTGGCGGGCCTGCAGTACGGGACGTACACGGTTACGGGCCTGACGTATCCCACGTTCGACACAGTCTCGAGCGTCAAGAGCCAGCCGGACGGCACTGCCGCCCGTATCACTGCCGTCGTGACCTGGGTGCTCGCCGACTCCGACGAGTTCTACATCCAGAGCGGCCCTCCGGGTGACGCGAGCGGCATTCTTGTGCGCGGCGGCGCGGCGGGTCTTTCCGTGGGGCAGACCGCCACGGTCAGCGGCCTTCTGGGCAGGTATTTTGGTGAACGGGTGCTGCACGCCGCGGACGTTGTTCCCGGCGCGGCCGCTCAGGAACCGGAGCCGTTTGTCGTGACCAACAGGTCTCTCGGCGGCGCGGGCGTGGGCGATAATCCCGGGATATCCGGGGAGGCTCTCGGCTTCGGCGCGAACAACGTCGGTCTGCTGATGAAGAGCTGCGGCAAGGTGACCGGAATGGCCTACGACGATCTCGGGTATCCGTTCTTCTACATGAATGACGGAACAAACCTCAACGACGGCAACATCTTCGGCTACACCGGAGTGAGAGTCGAGATGATGCAGTGGATGATGGCCCCTGCCACCGATACGTTTGTCTCGGTGACCGGTGTCTCGAGCATCTACAGGCCGGAAACACAGCACAATCGCCGCCTTCGGGTGCGGTCGGATGCTGACATCGTGACGGTCGCCCCGTAATCGGGGAAGCGCCGGTATTCTGCATGAAGGAGCGCCCCGGGGGAACCCCCGGGGCGCTCTTCTGCGTGCTCTGCGGCGGCCTGTCAGGACGGCATACGCCGCCCGCGCGTGCTACCGCTGATAGATGACACGGCCGCTATCGTAACCGGCGGCCCCCGTCACGATTACGAACTCCCCTTCAGCGACCTCCGGGGCACCGTCCGTTACAACCCTGATGCTGCCTTCGGCTGACGCATCGACGATCTCGTAGGACGCCGAACTGATAGAGCCGGGCTTGACGAATCCCCAGTGAGTGATCAACAGACCATCGGCGAGCCGGCTGTGTATCCCGTTCTCATTGGTCATCAGGGGTTGGACACCGCCGATCCCGGATGAAGCCATAGACTGAACCAGGATGTAGCGCTCGCCGCCGGGCGATGTCTTGAGAATCCCCGTAAGGGTGACTGTGTCGCCCTCAGCGCCGGACAGGACGCCTTCCAGCCTGACACCCGCCGCGCGGTCGCTGGACTCGACATAGCCGAAGCCGCCGCCAAGCAGATACAGCTCGGCGCCGCTCAGCGTCACGCGCGTCTCGTCGGGAAGGCCCTTGATGTCTGCTAGCCGCGTAATCTGTTCGGGGGCGGTGAAACAGGGCTGGTAGCCATCAACGAGGTACAGCTTGCCCTCCGCGACATTGGTGTTGCCTGTGTCCAGAACGCTGATCTCGTCAAGTTCTATGCTGGGGGCACCGGCGGCCCTGGTGAAGCGGATGGCAACGTAACGAGCATCCACGGGCTCCTGGAAGATGATCTGGATGTCGCCCGGTCCGGCCGCGCCGTCATTAGTCCACGTCGCCGCCTGCTGCCAGCCGTCTCCCGCGAATGTGTTGAACACCCATTGCTGTCCCACCACGTAGGTCCGCGGGGGAAGCGTAAGGCTCACAACCGCCCCGTTCGGCGAACTGAACGGGACCCCTGTCGTGGCTGTTCCCTGGGCTCCGGATACCGAGCCCTCGACGGAGAACGTTGTGGACGTCGTTGCCCTCAGTGTCCATTTCTCCGTCGCAAGAGACGGTGATTCGGGGTTCACTGTAACCACCACCGGAGTAACGGTCGCCCCGATGAGTCTGGCGGCAACGTGATCGGGCCGTGAGCGCTCGTCCGTGCAGGTCATTGATGTGAGCACCTCGATAGACCCGACATTCGCCCTCTCCCTCAGGCCCACTGCAACCCCGCTCAACGGATACTTGCCCGATGCGGGTGTAAGAACGTCGTTCGTGCCGTACTGTCCCAGGTCAACGATGAAGCCCTTGTTGGAAGCCAGGTTGCGATACGCCCAGAACGCGGGTTTGGGAACGATGGTGGTCTTGACAAGGCCGAGCGACATGCCGGACGGCGCGGTTACCGAATCGTCAACCGGGTTGTTCTGCGTGTAGAGCAGCTTGATCTTGCGCGATGTCCCGAAGATCGGGTTGTAGATCTCTTCGATGCCCGACAGGACAAAGTCGCCGTTGAATGAGTCGTGCGGGGCGGCGATTCCCGACACGGTGACCCTGTCACCCACCTTGTAGTTCACGTCAATGTGATTCGTGACGACGAGCGCCACCTGGTTGCCGGAGCGCGTAATCGAGGCGATGTCCCGCTGGTAGCCCGAACTCTGGTAGAACAGCCCCGCGTGAGCGCCGTACTGGTTGTCTTCGGATGTGCCCACAGGGCTGAGATCACCGTTGGCCGGCCACCACTGAATACCGCTCACCCACCCGAGTTTGCGCGACATCATCAGCAGCCGGATCGCATAGTCGGCCTGCTTCTGGTCGTTCATGCCGCCGCCGGACTGCAGAACTCCGCTGTCCACGGCAACCTCGCCGAAGAAGACCTCCTTGCCGCCGTCGCCGTTGGCGATCATATGGTTCCGGCCGGCGTCGTGAGGCGCAGTGAACCAGTAAGCCGCGTCGGGAGATTTGTTGCTGTGGAGATACGGGTGCCACGAAGCCTGGTCGAAATAGCCCGGGCCGATGGTCGAGTAGACGTCGCCGAGCAGCCTGTTCGCGCCGTTCGCGTAGCCGCCCGCTATTCCCACAGCCGTCGGGTCGGCCTCGCGCAAAGCTGTGTAGAACTCCCGGAGCATGATGGCGTAGATGTCCTGGCCGCCCGACCACACCCACCACTGATCCGGTTCATTCCAGACCTGCCAGTACTTGATGCGGTCTTTGTAGTGGCCAACGATGTCGCGCACGTAGTTCGCCCACGGCTCGGTCCAGAGGTAGTTATAGAAGGCGGCCACCTGACCGTTCAACGGAATACCCGGATCCTGAATACTGAACTCGTCCACGTCCACCCCGGAAGTGTCCTGTCCCACGCTGCTGATACCGACTCGCAGCGGATAGATCAGTGCGTGATCGACCAGCACGCCCATCTGATAGCCGCCGTCAGGTCCCGTCGCGTTCTTCGCATACGATGTATAGAGGTAGTACTGGTTGCCGGTCTTGCGGACATGAATCCATCGCGGAGCCACGACCTGGAACCCGATGGATCCGTCGCTCCCCTGTGTCGTAACCACGCCGTCCTTGCACCGGGTCAGGTACGGCCGTCCCTGATCGGACGTGAGGCCATAGCGGAACCAGTTGTTGGCGTCCTGATAGACCATTATCCCGGTATGAGCGAAGGGGGTTGGGACGCCGAGTTCCCATGTAGCATGCCGGGTCACGCTCATGCTCACCTTGAAATCGCCGGATCCGCTGACCGTCTGGTACAGAAAATGCCCGACGCCTGTTGTGACAGGCTGGCTGACGGCGAAGTGAAGCTGCCCGGGGGCTGTCTGGTTGACGTCCCAGGCGGCGGGCGCGTTCTCCCACGACCAGAGCGGGTTGAGGGTGTCTTCTTCGAATTGCTCGTCGGTGATGTTGCCGCTGATCTGAGCGCTTCGCCAGGTAACCTCGCCGGTCATGTGGTTGAAGGTGAAATCGGACCCTTCGCGGTACGATGACAAAATCCTGTCGTACGATATCTTGACCTTCGAGCCAGCGGCGGGAGGGCGTCCGTGGTTGTAGAGGTTTCTCGGAACGAAACGCACCACCCCCAGCCTGTTCAGCATGTACACGGGCGCATTGGCTGGCGCGTCGAAGATGTTGTCCACGCGCGTCCAGAGCTGCCACCCTGCCCCCTCGTCCACCCAGACCTGCTCGGTGCCCACTACAACCGGGGTCATGGACGTGCGCGGGCTGTAGTCGTCGAAGAAGACGTCCTGCACGAAGTTGGTCGTGATGACCTCGTCTTCGCGGCGCTCGGTCTCGAGCGGATACGGGGTTACGATCAGCGGATACCATAGCGGCAGAATCTTGATGACCGGCGCGTGGGCCAGGGTCGCCTCTCCGCCTGAGACGTCCAGAACCTCCTGCTCCACGGGGATGTTCGGCGGGAAGCTTTTTCGAAGGATGCCGTTCGCCCAGGTCGGAGTGTAGCCGATGAGTCCGACGACCGAGATGCCGTCCCGGACGTAGTTGTTGATCCGGTCCTCGAGACCCCAGAGGTTGTACTCTGTGTACGGCGGGTTGCCTCCCTTGCCCTGCACCGACCCCCAGGCCAGTTCCACGCCCGTGCCGCGTATGTTCGCCTCTTTGAGGAGAGAGTCGGCGATGCTCGAGCCTGTTCCCCAGAAACACATCTCGCCGACGTTGTAGAACGTCCTGGGCAGCTCGGTGGAATCGGCAAACAGCTTCAGCCACCCGGTGTCCGCGGGGTCCGCGCCCGCTCGGAGCCCGTCGGTCAGTACCGTATGTGCCTGGCCGTCGCCAGGCGCCGCGATCAGAGGCGCGTGCGCGCCGGCCGAGGCGGCGAGTGCCGCGGCCAGGACTGCCAGAAACATCCGGCCGCCGGCAGCGCCGCGGAGACGAAAGACGCTCGAGTTGCGTCGAGACGAAAAGGCATTGAGGGCCATATCCACTCCTCCCGATAGCGATTGTATCGCCGGACAGCGTTTATTGCGTGAGGGTTTTGACTCAGAGCACACGAGCGGAGTCTATCATGCGAGCGGTCTGATATCAAGTGGAAAAGCGTCCGGCCCATCCCGCGGCGCGGCGCGCAACTACCGCCGTCTAGTCTGACTGGATCTGGCTGGAGACGATCTCGCTTGCGCGGAGGGCGTGCTCGGCAGAGATGTCTGTGGCGACGACAAAGAGCACCCCGTCCTGAGGCCAGAAGACCAGGTGCGTCCCGTCGCGCCCTGTGAGCGTGGCTGCTTCGATCTGCGAACTGGGCGCCCTCTCCCCGGGCGGCAGACGGCGCTGTTTCGTGCAAAGTTCGAAGACCGTGATGTGACGCCCGGAGCTGTCCTTGAATGCCATATATGCGCCCGGGCAGCCGCCGCACGATGCCTTGCCCCCGCCAGCGAATGACAGTCCCATCGGCTTGAGGTTGACTGGCTGAACACTAACCCCGGTTTCGGCTCCCGTGGCGTCTACGGTGGCCTCCGGCGTTGTGAACACGCGGGCCGAGCTGGACAGAACAATGCGGGAGTCCAGCGTTTCAAGCGGCACAGGAGGACGGTTTGTCAGTGTGAGCAGAATAACCGCGGCAACGGCCGCCGCGGGTGCGAAAACGAGTTTCCACCGTGCGCGCCGCCGGGCAGACGGACGCTCGACCGCGGAAGGATTTGCGTCTAAGATGGGACCAAGTGATGCCCTGAGTGAAGCGGGCGCCCTGACGGAACTGAAAGCAAGCCGGACAACACCGGCAGCCGCCTTCATGTCGGTGTACGAACACCTGCAGGAGTCGCACTGCTCGAGATGATCGCGCACTACGATCGCCCGATCGGCGGCCAGTTCGCCGTCCAACAACGCCGAGCAGAGTTCAAGATAGTAGTCACATTCATGCATGAGCCGCAGTTACATCCTGAGGTTGTCTGTCGTCAAAAGAGGCCCGAGCCGCGCTCTTGCGGGCGGTTGCCCGTATCCATATTAGCCAACACGTCTTCGGGTTGCAGGGTTCCCCCACGCACTTGCTGAAGCGGAAGTGTGGCCGCCGTTGAGCAATTGCCGCCATGACACACACAAGATTAGTTACCCATATCGCCAGAGGAGCCCTGTTCGCAAGCCTGAACGCCGACATGCTTGACGACCTGGCGCGGATTGCGCGCATCCGCAGGATAGCTGCTCGTGAGATCATCTTCGAGGAAGGCGACCCGTGCGCGGGGTTCTACCTCCTGACAGACGGGGCGGTGAAGCTGTACAAGCTCTCAGGTGACGGTAAGGAGCACATTCTCCATCTGGTGTGGCCGGATGAGACATTCGCCGAAGCTGCGCTGTTCCTCGATGAAGCCTATCCAGCCACTTCGGAAGCGCTCAAGCCCTCGAAAGCGCTGCTGTTTCCGCGGGAGCCGTTCCTCACACTGCTTGATGCCCGGCCCGCCATGGCGCGGCGTCTGATCGGGGGGATGGCGGGCTGGGTGCGGCGGCTGGTCGGGCAGATCGAGGTGCTTGCGCTGCGGGATGCCGGCGCGAAAGTGGCAAGCTATCTACGGCAAGTGGAAAGGGATGGCCGGTCCGTGTTCCGCGCACCGAAAGCCACAGTGGCCGCCCATCTTGGGATTACTCCAGAAACTCTCAGCCGCCTCCTTTCGAAGTTAGAAGCCCGCGACCTGGTCGTAGTCCACGGTCGTACGGTTGAGATCAGGGATGGCGTTGCTCTTGATGCCATCGGCGCCGGCTCCGAGCAGATCTGAGCGGAAAAGCGGCCGTTTGGCCCCGAATGCCCCGAAACATCAGCCGATGTTGTGCTCAGATGCACTTTTGGCACGAATCTTGCAGCAACATGTTTTGGTACAGCCGGCGGCTGGGGGTATACGCACGCCTCGGGTCTGCCAGTATGGCCAAAACAGGTGGCGTCAAACTGCGGTGGTTACGACCTGCCGCAAGTGAGTTGGCGCGCATAACAGTCGAGCCGTTCGGCGGCGCGGAGCGCGCCGGGCGGCAGCGTGACTACAAGGCTCAATAATGCGGACCCACGAATGTGGAAGGCGGTCACGCAAAGGGCCGGCATCGAAGATCAGCAAGAGGCAAAAAAGATGAAAAACGGCTACCTGATTCTGGTCGCCACAGTTCTGGCCTGTGTGCTTGTTTCGGGAAGTGTTTCAGGGCAGCAGAGCTTCACGCTCACGAACCAGCCCCTGGAGCCGGACGGCGACCCGATCAGCCCGGGCACGGCTCCGGGGTACGTGTTCCTGTATGAGTCGTTCATGCAGGTTCCGGGCACTTACCTGGACGAATACGGCAATCCTTTTACCCGGGACGACTGGTTCTACGACTACTGGATCGAGAACGCGTCTACCGAGTTCACCATCATGGCCTGGTACTGGGAGTGGACGTCTCCCGGAGGCGACTACTATGGCGGCTGGATTGATGGCGAGCTCATCTGGGATTCGCCGCTGGACCCGCCGGGGACATACCCGCCGGGGACCTGCAACCAGTACTATGCGCCGGTGCCGCCGTCCGGAAGCCCGCTCGGAGAGGTTACCGACAAGTACCACGAGAAGTATTTCAACTCCCCCTGCCCGCCGATCATCGTGAACTCGACGATCTGGTTCGACGACGAGCATTTTGAGGTATGGCCCGTGTATATACCGCAGTGCTTCGTGCCTGAACCCGGCACGCTGGTCGGTTTGGCCAGCATGGTGGGGCTGTTGGGAGGACTGATTCGCCGCAGGCGCTGACTGAGGGTTCTCTATAGGAATACCCCTTGCACAGCCGGCGTGGCGGCGCGAGCGTGAAGCGCCGTCCCTATGGACCTGACGGGCGCACTACTGGCCCGTCAGGTTCAAGCTCGTGTGGCGGCGATATGGCTGTCTATCGGGCTACCGCAGAACTGAGGAGGACAGGACGTGGGCGACAAATCCCCCAAAAAGGAAACCAAGGCTCCTAAGAAGGATATCAAGGACAAGCGCCGCGACAAGCAGGAGAAGAAGGCCGCGAAATCCCAGCACGGCATCACTGATTCCTGAATGTGAGAGCGAAGTTGGTCGCGCGCGGATCAGCCGTCGCGGGGGGCGGGCACTGGCATCTGCGCACCGACGCTCGCCCGCCAATCGTGCAGTGCCTGCCGTAGCTCCCCGGCTCTGGCGGGTTCTGCTGAGTTGAGGTCGTTCGCCTCCGCCATGTCCGTGCGCAGGTTGTATAGTTCCACGCGGCCGTCTTCGAAATACTCGACCAGCTTCTCGTCGCCCTGGCGTATGGCGCCGCAGGGTGCGCACTCGTGATAGTGCGGATAGTGCCAGTAGAGCGCTTTGCGTTTCAGTTCCCCGGCCCCGCACAGCACCGGCTCGATATTCTCCCCGTCACATTGAGGGCGCATCTCGTGCGGCACTCCTGCCAGAGCTGCCACCGTCGGCAGGAAATCCACCGTACTGACTGGCACGGTGGTGACTGACGCGGGCTGCACGGCCGCCGGGTAGCGAACGATCAGCGGCACGCGGATACCCCCCTCGTAGAGTGTGCCCTTCCCCTGACGCAGCGGCTCGTTTGAGGTTACGATCTGCCCGTTGTACGCCTTCGCAAGGCCGCCGTTGTCCGAAACGAAGACGACAACCGTGTTGTCTGCAATGCCGGCCTCATCGAGCGCTGCCATAACGCGGCCGGCGCTGTCGTCAATGCTCTCAACCATGGCTGCGTAGATCGGGTTGTTCTGTGGGTCGCCGGGCTGGATGCGGCGGCGGTACCTGTCTATCGCAGCCTCCCGCGCCTGCAGCGGCCTGTGCACGCCGTTGTGGCCGAGATAGAGCAGGAAGGGCCGGCAGCGGTTTTCGCGGATGAATGCTAGCGCCTCATCGGTCAGCCGGTCGGCGAAGTACTCGCCGTCTTGCCCTTCTATCTGAGGCGGCTCCGAGTAGTACGGGTAGAAGTGACTCTGAATCTTCCGGTAGAGCGACGCTTCGGCAAACCCGTGGTCGAGCGGAGTGCCATCGAGATGCCACTTGCCTATTGAGGCTGTCAGATACCCATGCCTGGCAAGCACGGTCGCTATCGTCGCCTGCCCGGCCGGGAGGCGCGGGCTCCACTCGGGGTTGAGAAGCTTCTCGCCTGGCCTCACGTAGCCGGGAATCCAGTCTGTCAGATGCAGGCGCGCGGGATAGCACCCGGTCATGATGCTTGCGCGCGTCGGCGAGCACACTGGCGCGGCGGCGTAGGCGTCTGTGAAGCGCATTCCCTGCGCCGCAAGCCGGTCTATATTGGGTGTCAGATGAAATGAGCTGCCGTAACAGCCCAGATCGCGCCACCCCATATCGTCTATGACTATGATGACAAAGTTTGGACTGTCCATACCCAGCCGTGCTCCCTTCCAGATCGACGTTGCTGTCAAAGCCCGATCTCGACGCGCTGCCTCCGCGCCGCGGACTCGATAGCCCCGAACACCATGGCGAGGCTCTTGATATTGTCATGACACTCTCCGAGGGGCGTTGCCCCGGTCTCGAGAGCGTTCAGGAACTCCTCCAGCGAGCCTTCGATGCCCGGCTTCACCGGCTCCTCGTTTTCCGGCTCTAGCTTGCGGAACTCGGAGAAGAAGCCGCCCGGGGCCATGACGGCCTCCGCCCGCACACCCTCGGCGCCGTCCCATGCTGCAGTGCCGCGCGGCCCCACCGCGCGCCACTCTGCTTCCCACGCGGTGTGCAGCCCCTCGCTGCACCAGCTCCCACGATAGGTGTAGCGGAGGCCGCCCGTCATTTCGAACACCGCCGTGGCGCAGGCGTTCCCGGCATACCAGCTCCAGGACGGATTGAACTCATCGCAGTACACAGCAACCGGGTCGCAGTCTGAGATGAACCTGGCGGCGTCGAATGTGTGGATGGCCATATCGAGAAGCAGCGGGCTGTCCATCTCGTCGCGGAATCCGC
>Ga0255342_1002277_pt1 | contig 24346 bp, 23 predicted proteins | sample wastewater_treat_3_FD_192416 | JGI IMG/M metagenome (GOLD analysis project Ga0255342, IMG submission 192416) | Wastewater microbial communities from Lulu Island WWTP, Vancouver, Canada - plant14 | ecosystem: Engineered > WWTP > Wastewater > Unclassified | place: Canada: Vancouver, British...
TTTCATCCCGCTCTCTTTGTCTTCTTTGGCGCCTTCCTGAACTCCCAAAACGTGACGATATCCGTCTTGATCCACCCCAATGGCCACAAGAACGCTGACATTCTTCACTTCACCAGCCCAGTATCTCATATCGGCTTGCCCGGCATAATCGGTCGGCTTCCGCGTCCAGCAATGCGTTTAATGTTTCTTCTACTGTCCCTCTAACCACTTTATCCAGATGCTTGGTTAACTGCTCCTGCTCAATCCGTATAATCTGGCCCGTTTTTCCCCCTTTGTTTTCCTTTAATGATTTGCTATTCTTCATGTGTAGCCCTCCTTGACGGTATTTTGTTTGTGTCTTTGAACAACCAAACTTTTACCGGATTGAGGGCTACTTCACTACGCTTCAAAATGTGCGAAAAATATTATACGTTATCTTTTTGCTCTATTCGGCCGTTTTTTTGCTTTTCACGTTTAAATCCTTATTATTCATGTTCTTACCGCAAAAACATTATCCGTCAACTCTTTATAATTTTTCTCAAAACCAGCTTTATCGCGATATATGGGAACAAAAATAAAATAAAGGCGCAGGTTTTGATTACGGCCATGCCATAGTAAAAAAGCACATCATAAGCCTGGCTGCTTAAATCGAACCAGCGAGAATGTAAATAATAAGCCCAGTCTCCCAAAATAAAAAAGAAAACAACCCATAAAAGCAACAATGCGATTGTCAGAAAAAAGCAACGGATAAATATTCCCGCCATGTTTTCCAGCAACATTATTTGTTCATCTCTGTTCATCACCACCACCCCTTAAAATTATTTTTATATTAATTTCCCTTCGCTTGCAGAAAAATAACGCCTTCACATTCCTTATCAATAAATTTTAAAAATTAAGAATCACCGTCGTATTTATATCAGTGATAATAAATTATTTTATTTTTTATCGGACCAAACACACCTTCTTTCTTTACTTATTTAATTATATAATTTTTAAATATTAACTCAAAACAATCTGGTTTTTGTCAGTCCCGTTTGTTCGTTACACCTTATCGTATTGCAGAAAAATCATAGAAAATGTAGCACGCCCCTGCGTGGCGGAACGTAAATCAGTGGAATATCCGAACATGGCCTTAAGGGGTACTTTTGCTTTTATTTCGCTGATTGTTCCTTTGGGATTTACGGCCTGAATTTCACCATGACGCGAATTAATATCACCGATAACGTCACCCATGAATTCTGCCGGTGTGATTATATCTACGAGCATTATCGGTTCAAGTAATACCGGTTCCGCCCTGCCAACTGCCTCACGAAATGCGGCGGACGCGGCAATCTTATAGGCCTGAATTGATGATTCGCCTTCCCGAAAAGTGCCGTCAGTCACCACCGCGCCAACATCTGTGACCGGATAGCCGTTTAACACGCCGCTCATTGCCGCTTCTTGAATTCCCGTAATAACAGCCTCGTGATATTCGGCGGGAATCGCGCTTTCCTGAGCCATAATGATTATTTCATTACCCATTCCTCGTTTGCGCGGCGTCAAGGTTATGCGCACATGGGCAAAATGCTTTTTTTCTCCCAATTCTCTTTCAAAAATACCTTCTGCTTCCGATTGCCTGAGTATCGCTTCCCTATAAACAACACGCGGCCTTCCGACATTTACGCGCGCATTAAATTCTCTTTGCAACCGGTCAACAATAATTTCTAAGTGCAGTTCTCCCATTCCGGATATCACGGTTTGCGCCGTTTCTTCCTCGTACTTAACTCGGAGAGTCGGGTCTTCGTCCAGAAGCTTTTCCAGCGCCACATTTAATTTTTCCTGATCCGCCGGTGTCTTGGCTTCAATCGCCTGACTGATGACCGGCTCATAAAATTCTATGCGTTCCAGGATAATCGGGGTTTTTTCATCGCAAAGCGTATCACCGGTGGTCGTCTCCTTTAATCCCAGGACGGCCACTATGTCGCCTGCCGACGCTTTTTCGATTCTCTCCCTCTTGTTGGCATGCATCCGCAGAAGGCGGGCGATCTTTTCTTTTCTTTTTTTTACGATGTTATAAATTTCACCATTGGCCAGTATTTGACCGGAATATATACGTAAATAAGCGAGTTTCCTTCCCTCGTCCAGCATGATTTTAAAAGCCAACGCCGCGAATGGTTCCTTATCCGAACTGTGTCTGACTTCTTCTTTTTTGGTAATCGGATTAATGCCTTTAACCGGAGGAATATCCTCAGGGGAAGGCAAGTAACCGACAATTGCGTCCAGCACCGGTTGTATGCCCTTATTGCGCAGTGCCGCACCGCAGAGCACCGGGACTATCTTTAATGAAATTGTCGTTTCTCTTATCGCTTTTTCTATTTCCCCCGTTAAAATTTCTTTACCGCTCAGATATTTATCCGCAATTTCATCATCGTATTCGGCAAGTACTTCAATCATCCGTTCGCGGTTTAATCTGGCGGACCCGGCATATTCTTCCGGTATTTCCTGCGCTTTATATTCCAAGCCTTGCGTTGAATCATCCCAGGTCAAATATTTTTGATGAATTAAGTCAATGACGCCTTGAAAATTATCTTCACTACCCGCGGGTATCTGAATCGGCAGAGGAACAGAGGAAAACCTCTTGCGCATCGTACCGATTACGCCGAAATAATCGGCACCCACTCTGTCCATTTTGTTAATGAAAGCTATTTTGGGCACGCCGTATTTATCCGCCTGATGCCAAACCGTTTCTGATTGCGGCTCCACACCACCCACGGCGCAAAAAACCACCACGGCACCGTCGAGCACACGCAACGATCGCTCCACCTCTATGGTGAAGTCGACATGGCCGGGAGTATCAATAATATGAATGTCATGATTTTTCCACGCACAGGTCGTAACTGCCGAAGTTATCGTTATGCCCCTTTCTTGCTCCTGTGGCATCCAATCCATCACTGCTTCACCGTCATGCACCTCACCCATTTTATAGGATTTACCGGTATAAAAAAGAATCCTTTCGGAAACGGTCGTTTTACCGGCGTCAATATGGGCAACGATACCGATATTTCTCGTGCGTGATATTTTTGACTTAGACGCCATAGAGAATCAGCTTTTCCCCTCCTCCTCCTGCGCCTTAACAATCAGTTCCTTATTCGGTTGGAAATAATCTTTGGTCGAAATATGTCCCTTGATAGAAGACGTTTCTTTTCCTTCGACAAGTATCTTTACCCTTTTAACCTCGTCGACGTTTTGCGTAATGGAGTTGACCAGAGAATATATGGTAATCATTTCAGCCGCAGAGCCGCCCGGGTGCAGTTTTTTTAAATTGGAGTTAAAGTTAACAGAAGCGGCCCCTCCCTTGTCAACCTTAACGTCTTTTACCTCGACACCGTCGGGGAATGTATTGATCAGGCCGGCTTTTGAACCGTTGAGCAATGCTTTTACGATCTCTTCTGTTTGTCGAGCAGGGTTATCTTCCTTGATTACATAACGTTTTTCCGGTAGCAGAAAACGCTCCTGTCGATCGGAAAAATAAATTGTTACCGCATATTTTTCTTTCTTCCGGAGAGAATCCTTATCCACAGCAGGGAATAACGCATTAAATAAAATCACAAAGAAAATAACCAGCACGATAAATATCGAACCGAGAATAGCTAATAAATAGAGCATTCTTGTGGATTTTTTTTTCTTCCTATTTTTAGCCGCGGCAACGCGTCGTTGTCTCTTTGATGTCATAATTTGCACTACACCTCGTCAAAAAACTGCGCCAATCTAGGGCATTTCCCCACTACTGTCAAGCATAACAAGCCGCTATTATGTTCCGTAATAATTTTTGATCAGATAATAAACAAATAGCCCGTGTTTTAAGGCACGGGCTGTTTAATGTTTCAAATTTAATATTGATTAATAATTTTCCGCCAAAACTTCATAATAGGACTGAGGATGCTTACAAGCGGGGCATTCTTTTGGGGCCTTTGGTCCTTCATAAACGTATCCGCAGTTAATGCAGTGCCACTTTGTCGCTGTCTTTTTTTTGAATACTCCGTCGTCATCGATGTTTTTGGTCAGTTTTCTGTAGCGCTTCTCGTGAAACATTTCTACTTTGGCTATCTGGTCGAAAGACCTTGCAATTTCCTCAAAACCTTCTTCTCTCGCAATTTTTGCGAAATCCGCGTAAAGGGTACTCCATTCCATTTTTTCGCCATCGGCCGCCGCTTCCAGATTTTGTCTTGTAGTGCCGATAACCCCGGCAGGATAACCTGCCGTAATCTCCACCTCACCGCCTTCCAGATACTTAAAAAATACTTTCGCGTGTTCCTTTTCGTTTTCCGCCGTCTCTAAAAATATTCTGGAAATTTGTTCAAAACCTTCCTTCTTGGCGGCGCTGGAAAAATAAGTGTATCTCGTTCTGGCCTGGGATTCCCCGGCAAAAGCAGCAAGCAGGTTTTTTTCCGTCTTTGTTCCCCTAATTGATTTTCCCATCAAGCATTCTCCTTTCTTTTAAATTTCACTTTTTTACCCTTGAGCTCATTTCTTTACCTACAGAAAAAGCCTTTCCTAAATATTTTCCCACTCCATAATAAGCCTGTATTTCCGGCCCATAAATAATCGGACTTATTTTTAAAATATCCGGCAAACCGTCATCCGTCAACATTTTTTCATCCACTTTGACATCAATAATCTCTCCTATAAAATGTGTATGGATACCTATCTCCATCGCGCCAGTCAATTTACACTCCAATGTCATGGGGAATTCCTGTATGTAAGGGGCGTCAACAATGTCGCTTTTTACCGCCGTAATACCCGCGCCGCCAAATTTATCTTCATTTTTACCGGAAACAATTCCACAATAATCGACTATTTTAACCTGTTCGGCAGAAGGCACATTCACCGTAAACGCTTTCCTGTGCAGGATGTTCTCGTAAGTGTATCTCGATTTTCTGAGAGAAATCGCCACAGAAGGAGGCTTCGAGCTGCATACTCCTCCCCAGGCTACTGTCGCCGCGTTAGGCCTGTTATTTTTATCAAACGTTGCCACCACCCATACGGGTGTCGCAAAAACCAGCGTCTTTGCTCCAAAAGATTTTCTCATAAAAGGCTCCTTTTTGACATTAATCAGGTTGATTTTTTAATTTCAATCCAATAAATTAAATGATAACATCATCGATATCAAAGCATGTTGCCGACTGCATTTTTTTATCTGGTTTGTGCATAACATAAAGGCGGCTATCGTGGAAAGGGATGTTTTGATTTTTCTTATAAACGCATAATTATCAAGAGGTTCCATTATTATGACCAATATTATGCCTGAAGGAGAAGACCTAAAAAAAGCAGTAAAATGGATATCGGCCAAACTGGAGGAAAAAAAGAGCGAACCCTTGGCCATACTGATAGAAAATGCCGTTTTTAAATTCGACTTATCTCCGAAGGACGCTGATTTCTTGACAAGGTTTTTCGGTAAGCGTAATGTGGATAAATAAATTATTACAATTCTAAACCGCTCAAATCGACTTGCTCTATTTTATCCGGCTTCCACCGGGGCGTGTCATTTCGATCAATCAATCTTGCCCTTATCCCCTCAACATAGTCCGGTTGCTGCGTGATAAACTTTGCCGCCTTTAATTCTGAGGCAAAAACATCGTCAAGGGGACGTCCTTCATTAAAACGCAGCAACTTTAACGTCAAGACTAAAGCAGTGGGAGATCTTTCGGCAATACTGCCAAAAACACCATCACAAAGTTTCTGGTGGTCACCACATTTTTTTAAAGAATCCAATATTTTCCGCAAATCAGATTTTCCCGCAAAATATTTCGCTACCCACTCATCCATATCATTTTTTTCAGGTATATTGTAATCCAAATACGAAGATATCACTTTCACAATTTTGGAGGATAGGTTTTTTCTGTCTGAATAAAAATTTGTTTCGTAATTTTCCAGAGTAAATATTATTTGAGCAGCATCCGGGGACATAAAATAATGCGTGGCCAACCCCAGACGCACACATTCCTTTCCGAGCATATCATATCCCGTCAGGCTTAAATATTCCGGGTAACCATTTGGACATCTCGAAAACAGCCAACCGGTAGCGCCTACGTCAGGGAAGAAACCGATTCTTGTCTCCGGCATGGCCATGCGCGTGCGTTCTGAAACCAATATAATGTCGGCACCCGCGGCAATACCCAGCCCCCCTCCCATTGTCACTCCGTCAGCAATAACAACGATTGGCTTGGGGTATTCATGAATCATCAAATCAAGGGCGTATTCCTTTTCAAAAAACATATTGACTTCATTGCGCCGGTTTTCTCTTATCTTTTTCGCAAGCTCCCTGACATCTCCTCCCGCGCAAAATCCTCTGACACCATATCCATAAAAAAGAATAAACTTACATTGGGCATTTTCCCGCGCTTCTTGTAGACAGACGGTAATATCATCAATCATCTCGACCGTGAGGCTATTAATCGTCTCCGGTCGGTTGAGTATTATTGCCGCCATGGATTTTGCGGCCCGAAAAATAACTTGTTGGTTTTTTTTGTTTTTCTTCATATTATTTAAAGCGCGGCGCAAAAAACAACCATCCCCTTGCCGCATAAAATACGCAAGCATTATAATTACTTACATAAATAAATTTTATTCTAAACAGTTTGCTTTGCTTTGAGTAAATCGCGGATTTCCGCAAGCAGTTTTTCTTCTGTTGTTGGCGGAGGTGGTGAAGATGGTGAAGATGTCTCCTCCTGCTTCTTGCTTTTGATGATCATACCCAGGAATTTGACAATAAAGATATAAAGAGCGATGGCGATAATCAGAAAATTTACGACTTCTCCAATGAACAGTCCGTAAGGAATTTCCTTTCCATTGATTACCCATTTCCAGGCCAGATACCCCTGCTCGCCGGGCATAATAACGCTAATCGCCGGCATAATGATATGTTTAACCAGCGAATCTATGATTTTCCCGAACGCGGCGCCTATGACAACAGCGATAGCCAGGTCAACAACATTGCCCTTCAGTGCAAAATTTTTGAATTCTGCCAATATTTCCGACATTTTCTTTTTTGCATTCATATTCTTTCCTCTCCCAAAATAATCAACAATTACTCAACCTTTGCCATTTCCTCGTAAATTCTTAATTCTACGGTATAAAAAAGATTTTCATACTGCCTCTCTTCCAATAATCTGCGCATTTCCCATCCGGTTTTCGTTTTTTTCTCCGTAATTACGGAAAGAACAACCTCGCACTCCTTCCAGTTAAGCCTTTTGACCCGCGCCATACTTTTTGTTCGCCAATCATCCTGCGTGATGTAATCCGTCCTAACGCTTTTCTCTTCCCTGTTTATAACTACATCGCTGCCCATTTTTTTATCCCGGAAGACGCCGGCAATAGCCCTTAAAATTATTTCTTCTTTCGCGGCAAATGTCTTGTGGTATTCATCAGGCTTTGTAATCACAACATTCCCGATCCGGGCTCCACAAGAGAGAATCGGAATGAGCACAACTAAAGCAGCAAAAAGAAAATATTTGCGACTTCTCGGTTTTTCTCTGTCATAAGAAATCATGCGCGCTATTTCCTGTTGCCGCTTATCCACCAATCGCTCTTTTCTTTAAACCACCAATGGGAAAAATCCGTGCCAAGGATTTTTGCGGCCAGAGCTTTGGCTGTCGTTGTGTTGAGCCTTTTAAGCGCGTAGTTTATCCACTCTTCGGCGTATTTATTCCCCAAATCACCATATTCTTTGAGCTGCAGGATTAAAGCCAGCTGATCGGCATCCACGGCAATCTGTGCTTCCCTTGTTTCCTTTTTATTGAACTCATCAATTGCTTCTCTAATTTCGTTGCCGAAAGATATTTCCTCGGTTAATTCCCGCACGGCCTTTCCCTCATCAACATCAACGTACTTCTTATTGACATAATTCATATCACCGGTGCGCGCCTCCGGCAAATCGTGAAAAAGGCACATCTTAAGCACGCGATTTTCATCAAGGGTGTTGTCCATTTTACAAAGCGTGTATCCCACAAACAACGTCCGCAAAATATGCTCGGCTACGGATTCTTTTCCGCTGCCCAGGAATTGATACCCGGTCCGCGGCGTTTTATTCAACATTCCTACTTCAAACAAGAAATCAGCTATTCTGTCCATTTTCACCCTTTCTTCAATACCTTGATGCGATTAGCCATCATCTCCGACATCTTTGCGACCTGCAATTGCAAAGAGGCAATGCTTTCCGGTCTCATGGCAATAATTTTATCCACTTGCGCTTTCCAGTATTCAAGAATTTCTACTTCCTTTCCCCGTAATTTTTTTTCGTATTTTTCCTGAAATTCTCTTATAAAAACATTTGACGAATCTACAGAAGCCATGCCCAAACCTCCCCCTTTAAGGAATGGCAAGCATTATATCATTGGAGGTCAAACTTGCAATGGTCAATTTGCAAATCATATTTGACAGCATACGCCAAATACTATAAGTAAGCGCCGGAACAAACGACTAAGTTGAAGGAAAGATGAGCGCAAAACCACAATCTGAAGATATCGCCGGCGGACAAGCCATTATTGAAGGAGTGATGATGCGCCGCGGCAACAAAATTGCCGCGGCAGTTCGTTCTCCGAGCAAAGAAATCATTTTTCAGGAAAGTGAATATGTTTCCTTAACCAAGCGTTACAAATTCCTGGGCTGGATGTTTATACGGGGCACCGTTACGCTGTTCGAAATGATGCTTGTCGGAATCAAGGCTCTGATGTTTTCCGCTCAAATCGCTCTTTCGGAAGAGGAGAAAAAGCCGGAAGATTGGGAAATGTATCTCTCCTTCGCGGTTAGTTTTGCCGTGGCTATTTTTTTCTTTATCGTCGTTCCCGCTTTCTTTTTCACGCAAATCAAATCGTGCGTCAGCAATCTACTGTTATTGAACTTTCTGGAAGGGTGTTTGCGTCTCGGTATATTTCTTTGTTTTCTGGCTTCCACCCTTCTTTTGGCAGACATGCGCCGGGTCTATATGTATCACGGGGCGGAGCACAAAACTGTTTTTGCCTGGGAAAACGGGCAGGAATTGACCGTGCAAAATATCAAAGATTTTTCCACCCGCCATCCCCGCTGCGGCACCAGTTTTATTTTGTTTGTCATGATTGTTTCCATTCTTGTCTTTTCTCTGCTGGGCCGTCCTGATTTTCTTCACAGAGTCGTCTATAAATTATTGCTGATGCCTGTCGTCGCCGGAATTTCCTATGAAGCTATCCGCTTCACGGGAAAATACACTAATTCGAAACTCGTCCAGCTGCTAAGCTGGCCGGGCATTGCCCTGCAAAAAATAACCACACGGGAACCTGATGATGATCAGATAGAAGTGGCAATTGCGGCAATGAAAAAAGTGACCTGAACCGTTTCCCTTTTCCTAATCTCCTCGCTGAAGGATTCAAGATGATCCCTATAAGGGTTTGACTTTTATTAGTCTTTGAAGTATTTTACCTGACAAAACATATAATCTCTTGATTATTATTTCTTTTTGAGGGGAAAAATAAAAATGGCTAAGCAATTTTTTCGGGCATTTTTCGCCGTGCTGCTTGTTTTAGTTTTTTCCTGTCAGGTCGCCACAGCAAAAGAAGATACCGCTCAAATAACCTTAAGCAAGACAGCTCTGCCAAAAAGTAAATTATACACCTACACTGTCAAAAAAGGTGATATTTTATCCGTGATCGTAAGAAACATTCCCGGAATCACCGAAAAAGACATAGCAGATAATTATCTGCTCATCCAAGAGCTCAACCCAAATATTAAAGACATCAATACGCTCTCTGTCGGTCAAAAGCTGATTCTTCCCGGCAAACCCCATACTGAAGAAGATGGACAGAAAATCGCTTCCGCCGTATCTCCCGAAGCGCAAACCCAAGCCGCATCTACAGTCGGGACTAAAACATATGTAATCAAAGAAGGTGATAATTTATTCAGGATAGTAGTGCGCGAACTTGGAATCACTTCCAATGTAAAGGAAAAACTTGAACTTATTAAGTCAATGAATCCGCACATTAAAGATGTGACCAAAATTTACGCAGGCGACACTATACTGCTGCCCACAAAAGACTTTTCCCCCATACCGACGGCGAAGCAACAGGCCGCTGTCACCGAAGAGGAAAAATTAATCGAGGAAAGCATCAGCCATCCCGAAACAATCATCGAAGCGAAAGATAAGATTGCCATGCCTCCGGAAGCTCGCCTGGCTGTTATCAAACATGTTGTCACCCAGATGAACGCCACGGTTACCGCCAGCGGCAACTATTATCTTCCCCTTCCGAAGGGAGGACAGGTAACCATCGATTGTTCAAAAATGCCGGTTATTGAATTTGAAAACAATACCACCATATTCCTCGACCTGGAAAACAGAGCTCCTGACGACCTTAAAAATATCATCAGCGACAACTGGAAAAATTTTTCTTTAGTCAAAGTTACACAAAAAGACGATGTTATCGTCGTCTTAAGAAAGATTTTCGACGCGGCGAAAAATTACAGCATGACAAAACAAAACAAGCCGCTCACCATAGGAGCGCCTCTTTCCGCGGAATTTTTTGTTGACTGGGTAATCAAAGAAACCACCACTCGACAAATACCCCCACTGACACAAGGATTGCGTATCCTTTATGAAAATGATTTGCTTTTTCCCCGGGCGTTAAAAAACTTTGCGCAGAGAAACGGTTTAATCATAACGGAACTTTCCGCGCAGAAAGGAATTGTGGGAAAACCGGAAGAAATTTATTCTTTGCCTCCGGTAACCAAATATCCGTCCACCTCTGCCAAGGAATTTTCTTACGCTCTTTTGTCAGATTTGGGTCTGCGCCCTGAAAAAGACGTCGACATTAAAATATTCGATACCGAAAAAGACGGCATAAATCTTTCCATCAAGGCCGATGTTCTGGTCAACACGGGGGATTCCAAATACATTGTTTTTTCACGGGAATTATCGCCACAACTGATTAATGTGCTTACTCAAGCCGGCAATAAGCTCATCTTCCTGAGCGATAACGATTCGCCAAAATATATAATGGAAAGAATGCTGCAGGCCATGAACATACCCGCTTACTTCGGGCATTTCTCCTTTTCCGGTTTGGAACGCAAACAGGCTTCTTTCACGTTGTCTTTCAGCGGAACAAAAATCAAGACAAGCAAAGATATATACGTCATTGATTTTAATGTTGATCAGGAAATACGTGGCTTGTTGCAGGAAATGTGGTCGGCAAATATTGCCGAATACTGATATAATCCTTTCATAAAAAGGAAAATATTATCGGCGCTGCGTTAGATAATATTGGCGCGACGCTTCTATTTTACATATAAGTTACCTGATCGGTTTTAAGCTCATGCCCAAAGCTATTGCCCTTTTCTCCGGTGGCCTGGACAGTATTCTCGCCGCCAAACTTATCGCTGCTCAAAATATTGACGTTATCGGCCTGGCCTTTACAACTCCTTTTTTCGATTCAAGCAATGCCGAAGCCTCAGCCAAAAATATAAATCTTCCGCTTCTCATTGAGGATATCACTACTGAATATTTGGAAATGTTGAAAGCTCCCCGCTACGGTTACGGCAAACACATGAATCCGTGTATCGACTGCCATACTTTGATGTTAAAAATCGCCGGAAGGAAGATGGAAGCCATGGGCGCCGATTTTATTGTGACCGGAGAAGTATTGGGGCAGCGTCCCATGTCTCAGACAAAACAATCCTTGAATCTTGTCGCAAAAAACTCCGGATATGCCGATTACATTTCCAGGCCGCTTTCCGCGCAGTTGTTGGAACCGATAAAAGCCGAACGAGAAGGCAAACTGAACCGCGCCAAACTCATGTCCATTTCCGGCCGCGGACGAAAAGACCAGATGTTTTTGGCCAAATCTTTCGGAATCATCCATTACCCTCCGCCCGCCGGAGGCTGCTTGCTTACCGATCCCATGTTTTCCCGGCGGTTGCGTGAATTGTTGAATCATTCAGAGGGCCAAGAAATACGCGATTATATTTTATTGAAATTCGGCCGGCATTTCCGCGCGGAAGACGGCGTAAAAATTATTGTAGGAAGAAACAGCCGAGACAACGAACAGCTGCAAAAGCTATCCAGCGAAAGCGACCTGGTGTGTTATATGGCCGAAGTTCCCGGTCCTTACGTTCTTGTGCCTTACGGCAAGCATTCCTCGCTGAAACTGGCCTGCGCGCTTTGCGTACGTTATTCTGACGCCTCCGGCGATGGCGAAGCCTCTGTTATCTTTCGCCATAATCAAAAATCATCAGTCATTAAAAGCGGGGCATTGCCGAAAGAAGATTGTGAACGTATCATTATCATTTAGGGCGACAATATTTTTTGCTTGCCTGATGCTGCGAACGCAAAAGGTCGTCTACTGTTTTCACCGGATTAAAAACCCTTAAAGGGAATTCAACAAAGATTGTATTCCAGCGGGCCATGGAGCCATTCCACAAACCCGGCATTTCCTGCGCTTTTATTTGTTTACCCTTTTCCGTCTTGATGGTAATCAGGTACGCGTCTTCGTTGACATAGTTTTTCAAGTCAAATTTCTCGCCTCTGTAATTCTTTGTGCAGCAAACCATGTCTACCGGATTGAAATATGACGCCCGCGACCAGAGAGATACCTGCGATGGAAGGGTTTTATTCACATGCGCGGATTCCACAATCTGCAGGGATTGCGTCTTATTTTTCTCTTTTACCCAAAAAGGAGCCCCTCCCGGCTCGCCGGCATTCCGTACCATCGCACATACGCGCAACGGTCGATTCAAATAAGAAAATATTCTTTTCCTCTTCTGCCGTGCTGATAAACCGCAAAAATCAGATTCAAAAACAATATTAATTTTATTCCGGCAATAATCGGCAATGGCATCAATTTCATTCCGGGAGAGTTCTCCCTTTTCCATTTTCTTCAAAAAGGCAAATATTTCCTCCCGTATGTGAAGCGCCAATCCGCCCAACAATTTCTTATAAGGAAGTATTTTTTCAAGATGAGAGGCCGGAACAACGTTATCAATATTTTTAACGAAAATTAAATCTGCATCCAGTTTATTCATGTTTTCCAGCAAAGCGCCGTGTCCGCCGGGGCGGAAAACAAGCCTGCCGGCACTGTCTCGGCAGGGCCGATTGCGCGTGTCTACAGCAATAACATCAGTTGACGGGGACTGAACAGACAAATCAATTTTATATTTCACCTTAAAAATGTTTTCGTATTTTTTTTTCAAAGGCTTTACCGCCGCGGCAACGCTTTCCATGTGCTCCGGAGAAACAGTAAAATGAAGGCGACAGACGCCTTTGGCGTCGGAAATGTAACCTGCCGCCTCAAAAAGGTGTTCTTCGAGTGCCGTGCGCATCTCGTTATCCGGATACAGGTGAAAAGGAATAAGCGCCTTGGGTAACGCACCGAAATTCAAACCTTCGGACATTAGAATATAACGGGACAGAGCCTGTATGCTTCTCTGTTGCAAAAGTTCCCTTCCCTCCGCGCTTTGCTCGACGAGCGGGAAAAAAGGCATCTTTTGCAAATTTTTCATAAAAGCACGATAACCGGATAAATCGGCGGATGTTTCCTTCCGCGCCAGCACAAACCACCGGGCGAACATGCGACTGGCCGCGCCGGAAGCCGGGACAAATTTTAAGACCTTATTATCTCCCGCTTCATCGTTGTATCTTTCTATAATTTTTTTTCTCTGCGCCGAATTGACGTGCATAATTCCGTCATCCCGCACGCATGGCCGATCTAATTTTATAAAATTCAATCCACGCCTGTAGAGCGCCAGTTGTTTTTCCACGTCTTTCCTGGACAATCCCCAAGCTTTGATTTGTTTTATGTCATCACGTGTAAAATAAGAATGCTTTTCCATAATATGCGAGTGTGTGCTTTTTATTAGCATCAAGTAAATACGTTAGCAAGAGGCAATCCCTTTATTTTCTTGCCGAATACAGCTTCATCAAAATTTTTCTTGCAAACATAATTATTTTTGGCATAATTTTTTGTGTAATTTACAAAAGCATAATCAATGTCATATTAAGGCAATTTTTATGAAGAAATACTGTCATTTAAATGATCTGCTCCAAATTTCACTGCTGGCGATTCTCATCTTAGCCACAAACAATTGCAGCATGGCTTCTTCGGCGCAAAGACCGGCGGTATGCCCGACACCAGGTCAGGCTCTTATTGAAGCAATCAAAATCCACGGACCTCTTACATTTTGCGGCGAGCAGGTTCCTCTGAAAGAGGACGATGTTATGGAAAGACTGGAAAGGGAATTGTTGATATGTTTGGACAACAGTGATGATATTATCATTTGGCTCAAACGTGCCAACCGTTATCTGCCTTATGTGGAAAAAATGCTCCTGAATAAGTTTATGCCGGACGACCTTAAGTATATTGTCATCGCGGAAAGCTCCCTCAGGACGCATGCAGTTTCGGGTAAAGGTGCGGTCGGGTACTGGCAATTTATAGAAAGTACGGCTACAAAATACGGCCTGACAGTTAACAAAGATATCGATGAACGCCGCAATTTTTTTCTTTCCACGCAAGCGGCACTACGTTATCTAAAAGACCTCTACAACATTTTCGGGTCGTGGACGCTGGCGGCGGCGGCTTACAACATGGGCGAAGACGGTCTGAAGACGGAAATTCTCATCCAGGGCACGAACAACTTCTACCAACTTTATCTGTATCAGGAAACGCAGCGGTATATTTTCCGTATTCTGGCAATAAAAATTATCCTGTCCAATCCGGGAAAATACGGTTATTTTTTAACCGGAGACGACCTGTACAAACCGCTTGAGTTTACCCAGACGACAATCACGGCAAATCAGCCTGTACCCCTTAGCATCGTGGCGCAGGCCGCCAAAACTCATTTTAAGGCCATCAAGGAGCTTAATCCGCAACTGCGTAACTATTATCTGCCGGCAGGAAGTTTTACTATTTATCTTCCCCGGGATGGGGCAATAGGATTTCCCGAGCGCTACGAAAATCTTTTGGCCGCATGGCTCAAAGAAAAAAAAGAGCGAATTTATGTTGTGCAGGAAGGAGACAATTTAGCGCTTATTGCGGGACGCTTTAATGTTTCCGTGAAAGCACTGCTGTTCTGGAACGGCTTAAATAATACAAGTAAATTAATCCCCGGTCAAAAACTTGTCGTTTTTCCCGGAAAAATCACACCCTCCGATTATTACAACGGCAAGAATTCACCGGAAAATGATTCCCCTTAGTTCTGCCCGCGCGAATCTTCAACCGTAAAATCATGCTCCGATCATCGATTCTCGATTGTCAGTATCGATTAACCGAAAACCGTATTCCAGAAGATTTTTTGTTTCCTCGTCGCGGACACGCGAATTTTTCGCTCCCAATATGATGGCGATTAAACGTCGATCGCCTCTTTTCGCGGTAGCCACCAGATGATAGCCCGCCGCGCGCACATAGCCCGTTTTTAACCCATCGACATCAATATTTTCCTGAACCAAAGTGTTGCGGTTTTTGTAATCCACGGCATTATAATGAAAAGACGGCAAAGAATGGATTTTCAAAGAATCGGGAAAACGCTCGATGTATTGGCGGGAGAGAATATAAATATCCTGAGCAGTCGTCCTTTGCCGCTGGTCCGGCAAACCGTGAGGGTTGGCAAAATAACTCTGCTTCATTCCAATTTCTTTTGCTTTTTCGTTCATCCTGGCGACAAATTTTTCCACGCTTCCGGACAGATGTTCCGCCACAGCGATTGTGGCATCATTGGAAGAAAAGATAGCCATGAATTTGATCAGGTCTTCAAGTAATACCCCGTTGACCTGGTCGTGAAATATTTTTGACCCGTTTGTTTTTGCGGCTTTTGTGCTGATTCGAACCAAATCGGAATACTTAACCTTGCCGTCGCGAACATCTTCATTGACGAGATAAAGCGTCAATATCTTGGAAAGAGAAGCCGGCTGGATGGACGCATGCTCGTTATACCGGTAAAGAACCTTGCCGTCCTCCAAATCGACGAGGAGGGCCGCTTTGACATTCGCGCGGTCGATTATTTTATCCGCGGCAAAAGAAGAAGCGGAAATACAAATCAACAAAAAAAGAAAAACCGTTATTTTCTTAAAATGAATCATCCGGTTATTTCCCTTCTTTTATCCTAATCCTAACAGTTCAATATGATAAAAGCAATCATAAACTCCTTATGCTCAATCTGGCAAACTATTGGTTTTTGATACTTAATTCTCAGTCAATTGCTCCCATCAAGCACAAATTATTTTTTATATTGTTTTTTTAAAAAATATTATTATAAAATCGCAATCAGCCATAAATTAATAATCGCATAAAGGGGCTTTTGTGAGCAAAACATCCGGCTACTATTTAAAAAGCATTTTTTTTGTTCTATTTATTATTTCCTTGATTTCCTGCGCCAAAATGGTTTCTCTTGAACCTGAACACGTGCCTTTGGAAAAGTCATATAAAAAAATAATCCTGCAAAAATTCGAGGTAGGCAAAGAGCTGGAAAAAGAATTTCCGGAAGCAATTGTTGTTTGCGAAAGCACAACCATGAGCGAGCTTTTGGAAAAAAATGCCGCGCCGGTTATCGAGAAAACACGCCTGAGCTCGTCAAAAGAAGCAAACGCGCTTATCGTAAAAATACGCATCACGACCATAAAAATGGCCAGTTCGTCCTCACGGGGAGTGAGCGGAGAATTCACCGGCAGATCGGAAATGTCGGCGGAAGTAAAGCTAATTGACGCGCAGACAAGAAAAATTTTGCGTAAAGACAATTTATCCACCGCAAATATTCTTTCCCCCGCGTCACGCGCCGCTATTCCCGAGCGCGCCATACCTGCTGAATTGGGAAAAATGATTGCCGAATATATAGTCCGGTCAATTGCGGGAAGCTAGCAAATGACTTATAAATAATAATCTAAGTCACTTAAATTAAACGATAACTCCTCCAGCCGCCGATAAAAAACTTAGTTCTTGACAATTAATCTTTTATCTTTTAATTGCTAGCCATTAAATGGCATTTTCTAAATTGTCGATTTTAAAAACTTTCTTTTATGTCCTTTGATGGAAGTGCGCATTTTTTAATTACCGGGACAACCGATGAAACTTTCCACACGGGCCAGATAAGGCGTACGATTAATGGCGGCGCTGGCTTGCGCTTACGGGAATAAACCTGTTTTTTAAAAATATCGCCCTCAGCGAAGAAATAACAGAAAAATATTTGAGTTTAAATGCAAGAGCTTGATTATGAAAATTGAAAAAAAGATAATGGATCTAAAAAAAGAAAAAAATGCCGTTATTCTGGCGCACAACTACCAGCTTCCGGAAATTCATGACATCGCTGATTTTGTCGGAGATTCTTTAGGTCTAAGCATTGAAGCCTCGCGGACGGACGCCGATATTATCGTATTCTGCGGCGTCCATTTCATGGCCGAGACGGCAAAAATATTATCGCCGCGAAAAATGGTCCTGCTTCCGGACAATAGTGCCGGCTGTCCTATGGCGGATATGATCACCCCGGACGGTTTGAAAAACCTTAAAAAGAAACATCCCGATGCCGTAACCGTTTGCTACGTCAACACGTCCGCCGCCGTGAAAGCGGAGTGCGATTATTGCTGCACTTCTTCCAACGCCCTGAAAATGGCGCGGCATATTTTAAAAACAAACAAGGAAATAATTTTCGTTCCCGATAAATATCTTGCGCGGTATGTGTCCGACCAACTGAATCACAAATTTATTGTGTGGGATGGTTTTTGCCCGACACACGCCCGCATATCGCCGGAGGATATAAACGAAGCGAAAACCCTGCATCCGCGTGCTAAAGTCATTGCGCATCCGGAATGCAGGCCGGAAGTCACGCGCCTAGCCGATGCGGTGCTTTCCACGGAAAAGATGTGCGAATACGCGCAAAATAATAAAGCTAATGAATTTATTATCGGGACGGAACCGGGCATCATTTACCGTCTGAAAAAAGAGAATCCGGCAAAAAGTTTTTATCCTGTCTCCGGAAACGTCATTTGTCCAAACATGAAAAAGATAAATCTGGAAAAAGTTCTCTGGTCGCTGGAGAATTTTTCCCACCAAATTACTATTGAACCGGAAATTATGGATAAAGCAAGACTTTCCATCGAAAGAATGCTGCAAATAATCTGATTTCCGGCAATCAGCTTTTGCCGATTCATGCCGAAACCCGACCTTAAAATAACTTGCTCGCTTCTTTAGCGCTTTGCCGCGCTTTGCAAATAATTTCTTTTCAATTAAAAACTGATGGTGTATAAAGATATCATAGTTTGCACATTATGCGGAGACCAGCGTGATGGCGGTAAAATCCAGGCCTAATATTAAGACCGGTTCGGCAAAAATAATTTCCCCAAAAAAGTCACCTCTCAAAACAAAACAAAAAAAGACGCCCAAAAAAAGACCCGCATCCGCCCGAAAAGGAAAATTTTCTAATTCTTCAAAAAATTTAGCGAATGCCGACGGCTCTGGTCAGGAGGAAAAACAACGGCCCCAAAAACAGGAAGAGCCGCGGTTAGCAATGGATATCATCCCGGCGGGTATTTTCTGGTCAGATCCAGAAGGAAACATTTTATACGCCAACCGGAAATTTCAGGAACTTTTTGGCTACACGGCTGAGGACATTCCCACAATTGCCGCATGGCATTCTCTGGCTTATCCGGATCCCGCGTATCGTGAGGAGATGACCTCTTCCCTTCTCGACCTGCTTTCGGGGAAAAACAAGGCTACCGAATACATCGATGTAAGTATCACCTGCAAGGACGGGTCAATACGTCACGCGTATCAATCGTGCGCCCGCGCTTCCGACCGAATTTTGGCCATTTATTTTGATATTACCGAACGCAAAAACTCGGAGAAATTCATTCGGCAGTCCGAAGAAAGATACCGTTCCATCATAGAACAGATGGCGGATGGATATTTTGAAACTGACCTTAACGGGAAATTTACCTTTGTTAACGATGCCGAATGCAGATTACTCGGTTATAAAAAGGAAGAGTTGATAGGCAAAAACAATCTTTTTTATGCTGACGAAAAAAGCGCTAAAGAGATACACCGCTTTTTTGTGGATATTTGCAAAACAGGCAAAGCCGTCAAATCGCATGAATTGCACTTTGCCAAAAAAGACGGTAACAGAGTCATTCACGATGTTTCTATATCATTACTCAGAGATACCCAAGGCAAACCTGCCGGCTTCCGCGGGATAGCGCGCGATATCACCGAACGCAAACAAATGGAAGAAGCCCTGCGCCAATCCGAAGAGAGATACCGCAGTACGATTGAGACTATCCAGGACGGGTATTTTGAAATTGACCTTGCCGGCAAATACACATTTGTCAACGATATTATCTGTCAGCACCTAAAATATTCCCGCGAGGAATTAATCGGAACGGATAATCGCGCGTATCAAACGCCTGAAGAAGCGAAAAAAACTTATTTTGCCTTCAGACAAGTATACGAAACGGGCATACCCAACAAAGCATTGGAAATGGAAATTATCCGAAAAGACGGAACTACCGGTGTTTTCGAAGTTTCCATTTCCTTAATCATGGACAGTTCCGGCGTGCCGATCGGCTTCCGGGGAATTTCCCGTGATATTACCAAGCGCAAACAAATGGAAAACTTGCTTAAAGAATCCGAAGAGAAATACCGGACAATACTGGAAGAAATGAATGACGGTTATTTTGAAGTCGACCTTACCGGAAAATACACTTTTGTAACCGAAACAAACGCCCGCTTGTTAGCCACTACACCTGAAAAGCTTTTAGGAAAAGATTCTTCTGAATACATGGTCAAGGAAGACATTCCCCTCGTTCGCGGTGCCTTTAACAAAATCTATAAAACAGGTAAACCGGAAAGAAATATTACTTACAGAGCGCTTCACAAGGACGGCACAATTAGCATTGCTGAACTATCCGGCTTCCCTCGGAAAGACGAAAAAGGCAATATTATTGGTTTCCGCGGCATTGCCCGCGACATTACCGAACGCAAACAAATGGAAGAAGCCCTGCGCCAGAGCGAAGAAAAATACCGCAATATTCTGCAGAGCATCCAGGAGGGGTACTTTGAGCTTGACCTTGCCGGCAACTACACTTTTGTCAATGACGCCAATTGCAGACTACTCGGATATTCCAGAGACGAAATAATCGGAATGAACGCTCGGCAACACATGCCGCACGAAGATAATTATAAAAAAGTATCGCAGGCCTACACCGAACTTTTTCTGACCGGCAAGCCAATTGAATCCCTGGAGATATTTTCTGTTAAGAAAGACGGCACGCCGATAATTTACGAAACATCGGTAACTTTGATAAAAAATGCTCAAGGCAAAGCTATTGGCTTCCGCGGCGTTTCCCGCGACATCACCGAACGCAAACGAATGGAAGAACAAATCCGCCAGTCCGAAGAAAGATATCGCAGTATTATTGAAAACATGACGGACGGTTATTTTGAAGTGGATCTTTACGGAAATTTTACATATTTTAATGACGCGCAATGCCGCAATCTCGGCTACACCTGTGAAGAACTCATAGGCATGAACCGGCATCAATACGCTGATGAAAAAAACGTAAAAGCCTTATTCCGTCTTTTCAATAACGTTTATAAAACCGGGATCCCGGTCAAAACACACGAAGTTGAACTTATAAAAAAAGACGGCGCAATCGCTTATAACGAAATTTCGGTAAATCTGATAAGAAACAAAAATGGAGAAGCAATAGGTTTTCGCGGCATTTCCCGGGACATTACCGAACGCAAACGGCAACAAGAAAAAATTCATTATCTGGCCACACATGATTCTCTTACCGGTCTTCCCAACCGTATGATGCTCAACCAGCTTTTAAGCCATGCCATCAACGCGGCAAAAAGGCATAATCGGAAACTGGCCGTTTTTTTCATTGACTTGGATCGTTTTAAAATTATCAACGACATGCTGGGACATGAAGCGGGAGACCGGCTCCTCCAGGAAATCGCCCTGCGTTTCCGACACGCTTTGCGTTCCATGGATATTGTCGCTCGTATGGGAGGGGACGAGTTTGTCGTCCTTATTGAAGAAATAGAGAACTGTGAGCAAATATCCACCGTGGCCCACAAACTTTTAGCAGAGGCAATGAAACCCGTTTCAATCATCTCCCAGGAATGCCGTGTCACCGCCAGCATTGGCATAAGCATCTACCCCAAAGACGGCGATGATGAACAAACCCTTATGAAAAACGCCGATATTGCGATGTACTTTGCCAAGGAAGAAGGCAAGAACAATTTTCAGTTCTATTCCAAAGATATCAAATCACATTCTATCGAAAAGCTATCAATTGAGACACAGCTTCGCTTCGCCCTGGAACGAAACGAGCTCTTTTTAATGTATCAGGCCAAGGTGGACTTTAAAACCGGCTTAATAACCGGTGTGGAAGCCCTTTTGCGCTGGAACAACCCGGCATTGGGAGCGATTACACCGCTTCAGTTCATTCCCGTGGCTGAAGAAACAGGTCTAATCGTGCCCATCGGCAGATGGGTTTTAAACACGGCCTGCGGGCAAAACATTGCATGGCAGAAAGAAGGTTTGCCGCCGGTTTGCACGTCTGTAAACCTGTCGCTGCGCCAGCTGCTGGACGAACATCTTCTTTATGATATTGAAAATGCGCTGAAAAATTCAGGTCTGTCTCCCAGCCTTTTAGAGTTGGAAATCACCGAAAGCATGGTAATGCACAATCCCGGCCGCATGATTTCCATTCTGGGCAAAATAAAAGAACTGGGCGTGCGCCTCGCCATTGACAACTTCGGCACCGGATATTCTTCTCTCGCTCAGCTCAAGCATCTGCCCGTGAACACACTGAAAGTTGACCGCTCTATAATCCACAACGTTCCTGAAAAAACCGAAGACAAAGCTATTGCGGAAGCGATAATTGCCATGGGCAAAACATTGAGCCTTAAGGTAGTTACCGAAGGAGTGGAAACAAAAGAACAGATGGAGTTTTTAAGACAACTTCCCTGCGACGAAATGCAGGGATTTTATTTCAGTAAGCCACTCATGCCGGATAAATTTGCTAACTTACTGAGCCGAAATAATTCTCGATAGACAAAACACCGCTTAAGCTATTGATTGGTGCAGGACTGATTCCAGAAAGGCGACATGCCGCGCAGGCGTTCGATAATTGCCGGCATTTTATCAATAACAAAGTCAATTTCTTTGTCCGTGTTATAAATGCTTAAACTGAAGCGCACGGAGCCGTGAGCCATGGTAAAAGGCACGCCCATCGCGCGCAGAACATGCGATGGCTGCAAAGAGCCGGAAGTGCAGGCCGAGCCGGAAGAAGCGCATATGCCCAGTTCGTTCATCAAGAGCAGTATGGCCTCCCCTTCCACATATTCAAAACTGATGTTCGTAGTATTGGGCAAACGATCATTGGTATCGCCGTTCACGCGGCTTTGCGGTATTCTTTTTAAAAGCTCCGCTTCCAGCTTATCCCGCAGTTTTTTTACATACGTGTTTTCCTTTTCCATATTTTTTGCGGCCAGTTCGCAGGCTTTTCCCAGTCCGATAATCGAGGGAGCGTTTTCCGTTCCGCCGCGCCGTTCCTTTTCCTGATGTCCGCCGATAAGAAAAGGGACGTATTTTGTGCCGCGTCTGATGTATAAAACGCCAATTCCTTTAGGCGCGTGGAGTTTATGACCGGAAATAGAAAGCATATCGATGACATTGTTTTTCATGTTTATATGTATCTTGCCCACAGTTTGGACGGCATCCGTGTGAAATAATATCCCCCTGTCGTGTGCCATTGCCGCCGCCTCTTCCACAGGAAAAATAACGCCCGTTTCATTATTGCCCCACATCAGACTAACCACCGCTGTATCCGGCGTCATGCTTTTTTCCAGATTCTCCAAATCGAGGATGCCATTTTTGTCCACGGGAAGCTCGGTAATACGGTACCCCTGCGTGGCCAGATGCGCGCACAAAGCGCGCACCGCCGGATGCTCGACACGGCTGGTTACTATGTGCTTTTTATCCGGCTGCGTGGTCAGCGCCGAGCGGATGGCCGAATTATCGCTTTCCGTGCCGCAGCTGGTAAAAATTATTTCTTCCGGCAAAGCGCCGATGAGCGCGGCAACCTGCTCTCTGGCCGCGCGGATTTTCTGACCTACCTGACCGCCGAAAGTGTGCATACTGGAAGGATTGCCGTAAAATTCCCGGAAATACGGGAGCATGGCTTCCAATACCTCTTCGGCCACCTGTGTCGTCGCATTATTATCCAGATAAATGACGCTCACTGCTCCACCTCCTCTACCACCAAATCCGGCGCCACAAACTCGCGCAATTTCAGCTCCACAAAATTTTTCAACGTGATATTGGACGCCTTACAGGTAGCGCAGGCGCCGCGCGTCGCCACCATAACGCGGTTGCCGATAATATCGATAATTTCTATATCTCCTCCGTCATGCTTAAGCGACGGCCTTATCTCCCTTTCTATCGTTTCCTGAATCAGCTGAATCTTCTGCAGGTTCGTCATCTTCGGTTTAACATCAGGTTTTGCCTCTTTTTTTATTTTTTCAATAATCGCCTGTATTTCCTCATGGCAACTGCCACAGCCGCCCCCGGCCTTCGTGTAATTGGTAACCTCTTCCACCGTGGTCAGATTATTTTCGCGTATTGCCTTTTCTATTTCCTTGTCTGTGACGCCGAAGCATTCGCATACTATTTTTTCGTCAGTTTTTGCCGAGGGAAGGCCGCGATAATTTTCAATAGCTTTTTCCAGCGCCTGTTTGCCCAGCACCGAACAATGCATTTTTTCAGCCGGTAAGCCGCCCAGATATTTGGCGATATCCCTGTTGGTTACTTTTAGCGCTTCATCCAAAGTCATCCCTTTGATTATTTCGGTGAGCGCCGAAGAAGAAGCGATAGCGCTGGCGCAGCCAAACGTTTTAAACTTTGCTTCCTTAATTCTTTTGTTTTCATCCAGCCTAAACGTCAGTTTCAAAGCGTCGCCGCAGGCCAGCGAGCCTACTTCCGCCACGCCATCAGGGTTTTCAATTTCACCCACATTCCTCGGATGGAGAAAGTGGTCTTTTACTTTATCCGTGTATTCCCACATGATTTTCTCCTTGTTAAAGGGAATATTTTTTATTCCAATACAATACTATGCAAACACATTCAACTGGTGATTTGTGAAATATTTAATTTTTCCAGGAAACCAGCGTAAAAACAAAATTTTAATTAACCATTTTTGCTAAATATTTTTTGGCTCTAGACTAGCTGAGAGGATAATTTCTCAGCATTTTTAAAATAAGTTGGTAGATATTATGTTTCCGGTAATTGAACCGGAACTCACACTCTTTGAGATGAAAATAAAAGGTTGCTTTAGGGATACCGTGGAACTTCATAAGCCTCCTTTTGGCATAGGACCAGAATG
>Ga0255342_1002278_pt1 | contig 24338 bp, 19 predicted proteins | sample wastewater_treat_3_FD_192416 | JGI IMG/M metagenome (GOLD analysis project Ga0255342, IMG submission 192416) | Wastewater microbial communities from Lulu Island WWTP, Vancouver, Canada - plant14 | ecosystem: Engineered > WWTP > Wastewater > Unclassified | place: Canada: Vancouver, British...
AGGGAAAGTGGGTTTATGGGAATGTAAACCTTCTGTCTGCCGCATTGTCGCGATTTGAGAAGCAGTACATCCACGGAAGACCCGGTGCAGGGGATCTCATAAGACTCTCCGTGACCGGGTGCATTGATACAGAGATGAATGTTCTCGTACGGGGAACTGATGAATGGACACGGGATATCCTCGCCATGATCAGGTCAGGGGATTTTTCCGGATATCCGGTTCCTCTCACCCTGAATGGAACGCTCAGGAAGTACCAGGAGATTGGCCATGCTTTCCTCCTCCGGTGTACAGAGCTGGGATTTGGTGCATGTCTTGCTGATGATATGGGACTTGGAAAGACCATTCAGACCATCGCCTGGTTTTTGTCTCTTAAAGAGAGGAACCCTGACCTTTCCCCTGCACTGATTATCTGCCCGATGTCGGTAGTAGGCAACTGGGAACGCGAGATAAGGCGGTTTGCACCCTCACTTTCAGTCTGGGTTCATCACGGGACCTCCAGGTGCAGGGGTGATGACTTTACAGATCTTATAAGCCGGTATGATCTCATCCTGACAACTTACAACCTGGCTGCCAGGGACTTTGAAGATCTCGCACCCGTAATATGGTCTGCAATCGTCCTTGACGAGGCTCAGAATATAAAAAACCCGGACACCCTTCAGTCACAGGCAGTCCGCCAGCTTAATGCTGAACGCAGGATAGCACTCACCGGAACACCGGTGGAGAACCGGCTTCTTGAACTATGGTCTATAATGGACTTTTTAAATCCAGGTTACCTGGGCCAGAGGCATGCATTCCAGTCAAGGTACGGTCACCTGTCAGGAACGGAGAAAGACCGGCACGGCACCACAGAGCTCAGGCTGCTTATCCGTCCTTTTCTTCTGCGACGGATGAAGACAGACAGAAAGGTAATTACAGATCTCCCGGACAAGATGGAATCAAGAGTATTTTGCACCTTGACCAGGGAACAGGCCACGCTCTACCAGGCGGTTGTGTCTGACATGGCGCAGTCTCTTGAGACGGTTACAGGGCTTGCAAGAAGGGGCGTCATCTTCCGGACCATCACAAGGCTGAAACAGATCTGCGATCATCCAGGGCTTTTCATTCATAACAGTGGTCTTCAGCCCGGGCGATCAGGAAAGGTCAGCCGACTTCTCGAGATGCTTGAAGAAGTGAGCGAAGAAGGGGATTCAGCCCTGATCTTCACCCAGTATGCAACTTTTGCAGAGTACCTAAAAAAAACCCTGCATGATAAGTTTGCAATGCCTGTCTTCCTTCTTACCGGGAAGACCAGAAGGACGGAGCGTGAACGGCTGGTCAGGGAGTTTCAGTCCTCAAAGACTCCGTCTCTTTTTGTCATATCATTAAAGGCCGGGGGAATCGGGCTGAACCTGACTGCTGCATCCCATGTATTCCATGTTGACAGGTGGTGGAACCCGGCTGTTGAGGATCAGGCAACAGACAGGACCTACAGGATCGGACAAAATCAGAATGTGCAGGTTCACCTGATGATCGCCGCCGGAACACTTGAAGAACAGATTGACAGGATTAATCAGGAAAAACGTCTTCTTGGTCAGGAGGTTTTAGCCAATGGAGACGATCTCCTGACAAGCCTGTCAACAGAAGAGTTACTTGATATTGTCTCACTTCGTGATGCAGTGCTACTTGGAGATGATGAGGAATGAAGAGAAAAGCCTGGTGGCAGACCCCTGGAACACTTCCGAATAACAAAAAAGTAACTTTGCAGAGCCAGGCCGGGCCGGTTGGAAAAAACTGGTGGACAAGGCAGTTTGTCCTGGCCCTTGAGGACTTTGGAGATGATGATCGCCTTAACAGGGCTAAATACTGTGCACGGAACGGATTTGGAAATTATATCAGATTGGGTCCTGGTGAGGTGAGTATGGGGATATGCTGCAGTGGTAAAAAGACCAGGATAGTCGGATTCATATTTCCACGCTTTTCGGAGGAGGTCTGGGACAGTATTATCGGTATCATCGCTGGTGATGCTGCACTGACAGGTTCACTTCTTGCCGGGGAATTTACCCGGGATCTTGTGAATGTGCTGGAAGAGAAGGAGGTCTGTATTATTCCTGACCAGTACAGGAGGGTTCGTGCCTACTGCCCTTGTGCAGACTCTCACAATCCCTGTATTCACACCGGTGCTGCATGGTACTTCCTTGCGGAGATACTGGATGAGGATCCCTGGATGCTCTTTTTACTCCATGGAATGACTAAGGAAGAGGTGATTAGCCGGGTGCAGTCAATTCGTGATCTTAACTCCCGTCCGGTTCATGTTCCTGAAACGAAATGGGCGGTTACAAAGCCTGTGGATGATATCTCCCCGTCTGATCCTCAATGGTTCTTCTCCTGCACCGGAAATGACGGGAAGGTTCCAGGTCCTGTCCCCGGGCAGAAGGTTTCTCCGATCCTGCTGCTTGGCCCGGCAGCTTACAGACTTGGTGGGAAAAACCTTGCTGAACGTATATCCGGGCTTTACCCGCCTGTAAGTTCATATGCAGAATCGCTTTTACAAGAGATAAAAGAGAAGCAACTACCCCGGAAATCACCATAATGAAAAGTTCCCCTGCACGGGGATTATGTGTGTCGGGTGGGAGAATGTGGTGAACAGTAGTTCTAATGATGGATGGTAGGTTATGCAGGGGATAAATTATTGTATTTATTAAATCCTATATGAACATATGTGTATGAGCATCTTGAGCATCATGATCATCGTGAACAATCTGAACATAGAAAATTCCAGGGTGGAAGATTAATGACTCCATCCTCCGAGAGGCTTGAACAGCTTGTCCATATTATTCCGATTGGTTATGAGATAGACAGGGTAGTAACTCCCTTCCAGGAGACAAAAGCCCACAGGGTGTACCTGATCTCCATGGATGATCTGCCTGGATATGATTATCCTCATGAACATGCTCTTACGTCAAGGCAGCATGGTTTTGATGAAAGGAACGTTGCAATCCTGGAAAAGAAGGGTATAGAGGTCGAGCTTTTCAGGATCGACATGTTTAACATTATTGAAGTGATGGAGACCATATCACGACTTATCGTTAAGGAAAAGAAGATGGGAAACCGGGTTTATGTCAACATGTCAGCCTGTGGAAAGATAGCCTGTGTCGGAGCCACGCTTGCAGCAATGATTCATAATGTCAGGTTATATTATGTTCGTGCTAACCGGTATTCATCTACAGAAAAAGAACAGAATGATCACGGTTTATCAATATGTGACTCGGTGAGGGTATGGCAGCTGGAGAACTTCAGGTTTGCACTCCCTGATGAACCTTCTCTTCTGCTCCTCAACCATCTTGCGACTAATGAAGATGCACTCTCATGTGATGATCTCATCCGGTACCTCCACAAAGTGCATGTTGAAGGGTTTGAAGAAGATTACTGGAATCATGCATATGAAAAGAGGAGGAAAGTTCAGACAAAATACCTGATGAAGCTGCAGAACCGGTACCTGAACAAGCTTGATGACGCCGGGTATATCAAGAGGAAAAAGTCAGGAAGAAATACTATGGTGAAGCTTACCAGGACCGGAAGGTACGTCGCGGCTGTAAGCGGGATGGATGGGGATCATGTGTTAGGTGTGCCGAAATGAAACCGGTGGTTTTGCACTGCCATCATGGTATATGAATCACCCACCTGTTTCTTTGCACAAATTACAGGAGCTGCTGATTGAATTGTTGTTCTTCGTTTCTCTCTTTAACCGACAAATTTCTTTCCAATGTCTCTGCACATAAGTTTTACAGCTTTTCTCCCGCTAAGGACCGCCCCTGGAATTCCGCCTCCGGTCACAACCCACTGACCAGCCATGTAAAACCTGGACAGGCCAGGAAGGGTCTGTGGAAGGTCAAGGAAGAATGAATCAGGCGTGACCTGCCAGCCCTCGTAACTTCCCTTCCAGTTCCCGGTGTACCTGACAAAGGTTAAGGGTGTTGCAACATCCATTACCTCGCATGAACCAGATAATTCAGGATATTGCTGACAAAGAAGGTCAAATATCATCTTTCCAGCCAGTTCTTTTTCTGACCGGTAGGCCTCACTCTGGTATGTGAACTGTTCCCAGAAAGAGTAATCGGTGGGGATCCAGGTTGTGATTACCCCTTTACCCTTTGGATAGTGGGACGGATCATGGACATGGTTCATGAACCTGATTATCCCCTGTTCCATGCCGGCTATCTTAACAGGTTTGTCAGGCAGAACGATCAGATCTTTTGGGACATGTGCGAGATCTGTGTTCAGCCCGAATGATATGAAGACTATCGGAGGGAATGGTTCCAGGTTCTGGTAATATCCCCGGATGGTATCATCACAGTATTCTCCTTTCAGCCAGTCAAAGATCGTGGTATGCCCGTCAGCACAGGATATGACATAATCAGCGTTAAGTTCGGTTCCGTCTGAAAGCCTGACACCTGTCGCCCGGTTTTTTTCTGTGATGATGGAGACGACTCTGCTCTTATACCGGATGGTTCCCCCAAGCTCCAGGTACCGTTTCTCAATTGCTTCTGCAAAAGGGAGAGACCCACCTTCAGGATACCCGGCATTCTCTCCCCACTGCATAGCAAGACCCATGAGCGGAAAGAACATGGACTGACTCTCCCATCCAAGCCCTGCAGCAAGAAGGTTTCGAAGAACAGGACTTTTCACCTCTGACAGTACATCCTGAACCGCAGGTTTGTACCGTTTCATCAGGCCCATAACCGGGATATACCTGATGATATCCATGATACTCAGGTCGACCGGTGGTTCCATCCGGCTGATTTTGCGAATATCTTTGCATAGCCTGGCGATGAATCGGGAATCCTCCGGTGATATCCTGATCAGCTCGTCATATAACCTCCCAGGGTCTGTATACAGTCTTATCTCATTTCCATGCTCATCACGAATGGTTGCCCATGATTCAGAATAGGAAAAGTGCCGGTCTTTCATCAGCCCAAGTTTTTCATACACTTTGTACAGTGATGTCCCTGGCTTAGAGCCGCACAGCCAGTGGATGCAGAGATCAAAGGTATATCCTTTCCGGCTCCATGCAGTACAAAGACCACCAGGGATAGAATGCATCTCAACAATTTCCGTATCAAATCCGTTCATCCGGGCATAACAACCGGCAGAAAGCCCTGCCATGCCGCAACCGATAATCAGGACTGATGGTGTCATAATTATTGTTTCCAGTCTTTATTTTTTACCATTCTTCCAAAAGAAAACCGAATAACATCCCTTGGACAGACGTCAATACAGGCTCCGCACAGAATGCATTCAGCTCTTTCCATCTGGTTTTGTTCCACCATGGAAAAGACGTCAAGTGACTGAGGGCATTCTTTTGTGCACCTTCCGCAGCTGATACAGTTTTCCGGGTTTGCGGTAAGTTGAAGAGCAGGAAGACCTATAGCATTCCTGATCTTCCTGCCAACAATCATAAGTACCGATATTGGGCAGAAAAGATGGCACATCCCTCTTCTTCCAACAATCAGTGCAATGGCCGTGATCCCAAGGACGAGTCCGGTGTACATGATCAGCTCTTTTGCGCTGGTAATTGAAAGTCCCCCGATAGTCTGGTAGAAAGGATCGACTGACAGGATCCCTCCTGCCTTTATGAACAAGGCAAAGAGCATGAGAATCCAGATCACAAACAGCCCGTACCTGAACCTGTCAATCCAGGGATTAGTAACTCGTTTCCCCTGAACTTCCCTGGAAAGATCCTGCAGCGATCCAAATGGACAGAACCACCCGCACCAGATCCTGCCTGCAAACAGGGAAATAAAAAAGAGTACCGTGAATAATATGGCACTTCCTGTGAATATCCCTGATGATGCTCCTTCCATTATGAGAACCGGGGAGAGGTAAAATAGCGTTACAGGAAGAAGGAGGATTGAGATTAGCAGGATCAGGCGTCTAATCTTCTGAAGATTCATAAGTCGGTCCTCCTGGTATTCCTGTCTGTCACTGATAGGAAGCAATTTTTGAAAAAGGAGTCTGAACCCGGGTTTGGGTCATGGTCTTTTTCTGTACATTTATACATATTACTCAAGTACTATGTATTGCTTAATGTAGGTTGTGTCAGTATCGGATGGTGGTTCCCATGACCGCCGGTATACACCTGAAAAACTCTGGTTTCCGGGTGCAACCGCTTTTATGGTCCATACATGCACTCCTCCTGCACCAACAATCCGATCATTTTCCGGGCCAATAGTGGTTTCATTCACAATAACAAGCCCATCACTCAGGGATACATTCCAGCTGTATCCAGTCGTGGGATTTTCTTTTAATGCTACTTCAGCAAGTTCCCCGATCAGTATACTGACAGGAGGCTCATTGTCGGTCTTGTTCTGGAGCTCAGCAATCTCCTCTTCAAATGAAAGTGGCATGTCTGGTACTGGTTCTTCAGTCATTTCCGGCTGAGGGGTAATATCTGCCAGCGGCTGATTATTTGACTGACTGCCGGTAGATCCAGTGCATCCACAGGCACAGATCATGCCTACCTGGAGAAGGATAAAGATACCTAACAGGTTCATATATATTGCTCTTATTTGTAAAAGCAAAAATTTACCGGTGATTCTAAAAATTTGATAAAAATTAGAAGGGTACCCGAATGATAGTTAAAAGTAATTTTTATTTTGTTATACATAAATGTATGCCGATCGAAAAAAGAATTATTTATTATGGTTCGATGGTAATCCATTATTAATGACCGAGAGAATAAGCAGCAGGATCGAATCAGATGTCCTGCAGATCCTCCTGGACCAGAATCCTGTTGCAATGGCCCAGTTTGATACTGAATCACGTTTTATTTATGTTAATCAGGCATTTTGTGATCTATCCGGAATCTCTTCTGATAAGCTTATCGGAACCAAAATTGCCGATCTGAAGATCCTAAAACTGGAGGGTGAAGGTTCAAATGCGGCAATAGAGAAGAAAAGAAGAGGTAGGGCACGTATTGAAGTTGATTTTCCTTCCGGCTATAAAATACTAAATGCATATACTATCCCTGTCCTTGACGCGGAAGATAAAGTCACATCAGCCCTTGGTGTATATACAGATATCACGGCAGAGGAGTGGGAAAAGCTGAAGACAGGTCAGATAATTGAGAATAATCCAATTCCTTTCCTGATATTAAAGACCGACCTTGCTATTGAAGGAATGAATAATGCCTTTACAAAATTATCTGGATATTCAAGAGAACAATTATCCAGAATGAACCTTGCAGATTTTAAAATCCTTAAAATGGATGGAGAATCATCAAGGGAATGTGTAAAGACAAAAAGAGAAGCGATAAGTGAATCTCTTGTTGATTTTCCCTCAGGAAAAAAACATATAAGGATCTATTCAATTCCTCTGTTAGATGAGAAAAACGAGGTAAACTCGGTTCTTATCACCTGTGTTGACCTTACTCCACAAAAACGTCTTGCCGAATACCAGCAGGCAGAAGTTATGCGACTGGCGAATAATTTGCAGAATCTTTCAAACGGGAATCTGCATTTTGACCTTACCACCGGGGTGGCTGATGAATATACCGAAAATGCCCGTGAACAGTTTACAATTATCCAGGAGAATCTTAAGGCCGCCGGAGATAACCTTGTTGGCGTCACAAATGAGATCGGGCATTTTATTCAGGTGATGAAAGCAGGAGATCTGAAGGTCAGGGGAGATGCGGATAAATTTGCTGGAACATATAAAGAGATGATCGCAGGCCTGAACCAGGTTATGGAAGCTGTTGAGACTCCGGTCTCTTCTGCAGTGATGCTTTCAGGAGAGTATGCAAAAGGAAATTTTTCAGCATTGCCACCGGAGATAAAAGTTGAAGGGGATTTCCTCATCTTAAAAAAGTCATTAATGAACATAGGTGTTCAGGTCTCTGAAGTCCTTAAGGAGATCGACCGGGAGATGGGAGAACTTACCAGCCGTGCCGAAGAAGCAAATTCCGGGGTAAAAGATGTTGCAGAAGGATCGGCCATGGTTGCAAAGAATGCAGCTGATGTTGGAAGTCTGAGTGAACGGGGTAAACAGAATATTGACCAGGTGCTCCACGCCATGATGGACCTCTCGGCTAATGTGGAAGAAGTTGCTTCAAGTACCGAATCGGTCAGCCAGGTCACACACGACACCGATGAACTCTCCAAAAAAGGTGTTCAGCTGGCTCAAAATGCAGAAAACGGGATGAAAGAGATTATGGCCTCTTCCAACGAGGTTGAACGGATAATCACCGAGATTAAAGGAGAGATGGTGAAGATCGGAAAGATTGTGAATGTTATCACAGATATTGCCAGCCAGACAAATCTTCTTGCACTGAATGCAGCTATTGAAGCAGCGCGTGCGGGTGAGGCAGGAAGGGGTTTTGCTGTTGTTGCAAGTGAGGTCAAATCCCTGGCACTTGAGTCACGAAACTCTGCAGAAAATATCGCCGAGATGATAACAAGCCTGCAGAAGAAGTCAGATGAAGCAGCAACAGCGATGGATCAGGCAGAAAATGCCGTATCACAAGGAAATGGAGCAGTTCTTGAAACCCTTAATATTTTCAACCAGATTGTCGAGTCTGTCGGACAGATAGCAAGAAACATGGACGATGTGTCAAAAACCACCGAACAACAGGCAGCGTCTGTTGAAGAGATTACAGCAAGTGCCCACGAGGTGAACGGCCTTGTCGGTGAGATTGCAACCGAGGCCCTGTCTGCTGCATCAGCCGCTGAACAGAGCTCAGCCGGAACCGGTCAGATCGTAACGGTGATAGAGGATCTGAATATGATAATAACTGAAGTTTCACGAGCGATCGGGAAATTTCAGTACAGATAACTTTTTGAAAATAAGAAAAACCAGTGATCTGTTTAGCGTATCAATAGTTCCGGGGATGCTTATCAAAATTATCAATTCCATATTGAAATAATTATCCAATAAAGTATAATCTTTTTCCATCCAAACCTTTTCTCAATGGTTTTTCGAGTAAAGTTCTTTATCGGGCAGCATGGAGTGAACTGAATGAAGATCCTGCATACTTCGGACTGGCACCTTGGAAACCAGATCTGCGGACATAAACGGTACGAAGAGCATGAACAATTCCTTTCATGGCTTCTTTCGCTCATTAACCGGGAAGGGGTTGATGTTCTTATCGTGGCAGGGGATATATTTGACACAACCACTCCTCCGAACCGTTCACTGGAGCAGTATTACCAGTTTCTTGCCAGGGCTGCCGGTTCATCATGCAGGCATATAGTCATCACCGCCGGAAACCATGACTCACCTTCTCTTATAGCAGCACCGAGGGAGCTTTGTAAATACCTGAATATAACCGTAGTCGGCCATGCGCCGGAAGAACCCGGTGAACTTGTAACGGTTATTAAAGACAGAGATGGAAAAACCGGGCTTATCATCTGTCCGGTTCCGTATCTTCGTGACCGGGATGTGCGTACCATGCAGGCAGGAGAGAGTGCCGCGGAAAAGACAGCAAACCTGGTTGCCGGGATAAAGGCACGGTACCATGCGATCGGTTCATGTGCGGAAAGGATCCGGGAAGAGATCGGAGAACCGATACCGATAATCGCAACAGGTCATCTCTTTGCTGCCGGAGGAATTACCAGGGAAGATGACGGGAGCCGTGACCTGTACCTTGGAACTCTTGCCTGTGTCGGGGCTGATGCCTTTCCCTCCTGCATCGATTACCTGGCACTTGGACATCTCCACCTTCCACAGAGAGTCTGCGGAAATGACCGGATGAGATACAGTGGTGCACCCCTGCCTATGGGATTTGGAGAAGCAGGGCAGACGAAATCGGTCCTGATGATCGATGTTCATGATTACCGCACCATCTCGGTGAAAGAGATACCGGTTCCAGTATTTCAAAATATAACCCGGTTGTCAGGAACCCACGAAGAGATAATCCAGGAACTGGCAAGGATGAAGATGGAGTACACTCCGGTTCTTGTTGAAGTTGTTCTTGAAGACTCCCGGATAATTCCCGATGCAGCTGAAAAGATCAGGGCAATAATACAGGGATCTCCGGTTGAGGTCCTGAAGGTAAAATCCAGGCAATTATCTGCACAGGCGATGCAACCAGGCAGCAATGAAGAGTCACTTGCAGGGCTCTCTCCTGAAGAGGTGTTTAACAGGAGGCTTGATGCTGCAGAGATCGAGGGCAATGATCGCAGGGAATATCTTGAATCATTCCTGGAGATTTACAAAGAGCTGCTGGAAGAAGATAATAATTCGGAGTGATATTAATGAAGATCCTGAAACTGAAATTTTCTAACCTGAACTCCCTTGCCGGGACATGGGAGATTGATTTTTCCTGCCCGACATTCACCTCTTCAGGTATTTTTCTTATCACCGGGCCTACTGGTTCTGGAAAGACCACTATCCTTGATGCCATATCCCTGGCACTTTATGGCAGAACTCCCCGGCTTGGAAAAGTCACGAAGACAAATAACCATGTCATGACCAGGCATACCGGCGAATGTTCAGCCGAAGTAATATTTGAATCGCAAAAAGGGAGATTTGTCTGTCACTGGAACCAGCGGAGGGCAAGAAATAAACCAGACGGGGAACTTCAGTCCCCTCAGCATGAGATAAGCCGGGCTGACACAATGGAGATCTTAGCTTCAAAGATAGGCCTGGTCCAGGAGATCGTTGAAGAAGTAACCGGCATGAACTATGACCAGTTCACCAGGTCCATCCTTCTTGCCCAGGGGGGGTTTGCCGCATTCCTTCAGGCAGGCGCTGATGAACGTGCACCAATACTTGAACAGATTACCGGTACAGACATCTATTCAAGGCTCTCGATAAAAGCCCATGAGAGATATTCCATTGAGCGTAATAAACTTGATCAGCTCAGCTCGGAAGTAGATTCCATTTCAGTTCTATCCACTGAAGAAAAGGATACCATTGAGCAGCAGATTGAAAAACTGCGGGTAGATGCAGCTGGAAAAGACGGGGAGATAAACAGGACCACAGAAGCCATAAGGTGGGTGGAGTTGGTTGAAAAACTCAGGCATGAGATTGAAGGGCTTGAAACTGATGCAAACCACCTGGCAGAGAAAAAGTCAGCATTTGAACCTTCCAGGCAGAAACTTCTTGCAGCAAAGAGAGCTGCATCATTCCAGGGGCTTTATACATCACTTGAGCTGAAACGGGATACGCTTTTAAAAGATACCAGGGAGCATGAACAGACAGTCCAACAGGTACATACCCTTAATACTTCGCTTCCCGGCATTGAGAGTTTGGTTCTAACTGCGACAACCACCATGGAAAAGGCTGAAATAGAGTGGGTCGAGGGAAATTCGCTTATTCAAATCATTCGGATCCTTGATAAGCAGATCAGGGATAAGGAGTCAGATGTTCATAAAGAGAGAGATGCATTAAAGGAACTGAATGATGTCCTGGCTGGGTATAAAAACAAGCAGGAACATGCTCAAAAGAGTCGGCAGGAAATTCTTAACTTAAAAGGCGATGCCGTCAGGTACATAGATCAAAACGCAAGGGATGCAGCCATCCGGGATATTTATTCAGGAACAGAACAGAAGATATGCCTGATCCACAATGAGCTTGATTCAGTCCGGAAAGACAAAACGGATTGTAAAAAGCAGAAAGAACTACTTGTGATTAAGGAACATGAACTGGCAGGGCTTAAAAAGGAACTGGATGAATTAAAAGAAGCATTGCAGAAACAGGAAGATAAGCAAAAAATACGTGAGAAGGAACTTGAAAAGTTGCTCTCCGGGACCTCCCTTTCAGACCTGCGAAAGAAACATGAAAAATCAAAGCTCCGGGTTGATCAGCTAAGCCGGCTGAAAGATGTACTGGCCGAAAGGACTGATACATCAGATAAGCTGAAAAACCTTGAGCAGACGCGGGATGATCTCACTCATTACCTGCAGATATCCGGGTACGAGCTTGATCACATCGGGACTGAACTGAGGCATCATGAAGAACTCCTCGAAACCAGACGGAAAGCTGCATTTCTTGCTGCAAAAGTCAGAGACTTTACCGAAGAGCGAAGCCAGCTGACAGATGGCAAACCATGCCCGCTTTGTGGCTCCCTTCATCATCCATTCGCAGCCGGACTTGAGATAGAACCCGACGAGGTCATCAGCGAATTTGATGAAGCAGAGAAAACAATCAGGGAACTTACCGGAAAACATTCAACACTTGCTATAGCGATTGCAGGAAAAAAAGGAGAACTTGACCGGTGTATTAAGGATATCGCAGATTATGACACAAAACTTAAAGTGCTGGATAATACATGGGAAGAAGGGACAAAAGTCCTTTGTATAAACACTGAAACCGATCACTCAGCCCTTTCTTCATATCTTGAGACTGCCATGTCAGAACTGGGTGTTTTTGAAAGAACACTTAGGGATGCGGAGCAATGGGATGAGGAGATAGATAAAAAGGCTCCACTTATCAATTCAGACAGGGACAAACTTACTCTCCTTGATAAAGAATGCAGAGAGAAAGAGTTTCAGATAGAATCAGGAAAAAGCAGGATTGAACAGCAACAGGAAAGGTTCAGTTCGGGTGAAAAGAAAATTAAGGCCTGGTTAGATAAATTAAAACAGGACCTGTCTGTTCTTGGATATTCTATCGATTCTGAAACCAACCTTAACGCATTGCTTTTTAACCTTAAAAACCGCAAGGAAAAATACCAGGAGCAGGAAAACCAGATTAAGAGATGTGAAGAGCAGCTTCAGTGGGCAGATCGCCAGATAAGTGGTTTTTCGGGCCATATCTCTGAAAAAACCGGTAAAATATCCGGAAAAATAGAAGAGATCAAGAAGATGGAACAAGATCTTTCATCCCTGAAGACTGAGCGGACACAAAAGTTTGGAGAGAGAGATCCGGATAAAGAAGAAAAGCGTCTGAAAGAAGCCATGTCCCACGCAAAAGAGTTAGTTGATACCAGGCAGAAAGAGAAAAATGATCTCCTGAACCAGATCAGGTTAATGGATAATCGCCGGTCTGACCTTGAGAGACGTATTTCCGAAGCTCAGGAAAGCCTCCGTTCAGACCTTGAGGAATTCTTTGCGCAAATTCGGCTGGCAGGTTTTGCAGATGAAGAAACATATAAATCAGCCCTGATGAAACAGGAGGAGATATCCGCGCTTGAGAAGCATTGGGAAGACATAAGGACCGAAGAGACCAGGATCCTTGACCGGAAGAGTTCTGCAAAGGGCAGGTATGATGATGAGATTAAGAAAGACATCACGTCAAGGCCTGTCCATGAACTGAAAGTGGAACTTGAATCATTCCAGGAGGAGAGGACGCAGCTCATTGCAGAGATCGGAAAGAACCAGGAGAAACTTGACAGGCACGAAGCATTGCTAATACAGCAGGGCGAGAAAATTGCCCTTAGGGATGCGCAACTGCGTGAGGTGGATAAGTGGCGCCGGCTTTATGAACTCATCGGGTCAGCTGACGGGAAAAAGTTCAGGATCTTTGCTCAGGGGCTTACATTCTGCCTGCTTTTAAATCATGCAAACCAGCACCTGAACCGGATGACCGACCGATACATTCTTGTACAGGATAAGGAACTTCCCCTTGACATGCAGGTCATCGATACCTGGCAGGGCAGTGTAATAAGGTCTGTAAAGAACCTGTCCGGCGGTGAGATCTTCATGGTTAGTCTTGCACTCGCACTTGGTCTCTCGCAGATGGCAAGCCAGAATGTGAGAGTTGATTCACTCTTCCTTGATGAGGGATTTGGAACCCTTGATGATGATGCACTTGAGACTGCCCTTTGCACATTATCAGGTCTTGAGCAGGAAGGAAAACTTATAGGAGTCATCTCTCACGTATCTGCACTGAAAGAGAGGATCCCGGTCAGGATATCGATAGAGAAAGGAGCAAGCGGAAGGAGTAAGATAATTCTTCCTGAAACTGGATGATTTATTAAAATGATAGTGTTCGTCGATAAGTATTCATTGTTTTTTTTATTTTTTGTGATATGTAGTAATGCTAATAAATCTTTTCTTTCAAAAGATATGAATAGTTCAATTTTTGTAATACAAAAGAAGATAGATGATCATGAAATGGCATGAGCATTGTCACTACATGGAACTCCCCCGCGAATACCCGGTTATCGAACTTGCCAGATTTCATGGACATCTTGGGCCGTTCATCGTCATCGGGTACAGGATGGGAAGATATGCATTACAAAAACTTGGGGATAACCCTTTTGCAATAAAAGCCAGCGTTTACTGTTCTGGCACCACTCCACAGTCATGCCTTGCTGATGGAGTTCAGCTGGGAAGCGGGTGCACCCTTGGAAAAGGGAATATTGAGATTGTGAAATCAGATACCGTTTTTAGTGAATTTGTTTCTGATGAAATAAGGATCAGGCTTACCCCGCTCCCCTTACAGCAAATTTCCCAGGATAATCCGGATTATGAACTTGAGATCGAGAAGTATGCTGCCCATCTGTATACCCTTCCTGATGAGGAGCTCTTCCTGGCTGAGGCAATTTCATGACATCCGGGAAGGACCACATTATCAGGCTGAGCGAAGTATGGACCACGTATGAAGGGGCAGATCTCCCGGTTATCAGGGATGTCAATCTTCAGATAAAACCAGGCGAGTTTGTTGTGATCGGTGGCCCAAATGGTGCAGGGAAGACCACGCTGCTTGAGACCATAGCAGGACTATTGCCTGTAGTAAACGGAACTGTCCATGTTTGCGGGCTTGACGTGGTCAAAGACGGGTGTTGTGCCAGGAAAAATATAGGGTACGTCATCCAGAACTTTGATTTTCACCCATATACTCCTTTCACAGTGGAAGAAGTCGTCCTCATGGGAAGGTTTGGCAAGATCGGGTGGCTTAAAAGACATACCAGCAGGGATCTTGAAAAGGTTGCATCGGCCATCAGCCAGCTTGGCCTTACCAGTATGCAGAAGAATCAGATAGGCAAACTCTCCGGAGGCCAGCAACAGAAGGTCCTCATTGCCCAAAACCTTGCAAAGGAACCGGAAATTCTCCTTCTTGATGAACCATTCAGCAACCTTGACATGATAACCAGGGAGGAGGTCTGCAACCTTTTATGCAAGGTTGCCGATGCAGGAATCCCGGTTCTCATAGTCTCTCATGCGTTTGATGCCCTGCCGGACCGGGACATCAGGGTGGTGGTCATGCAGCATGGTGAGATAACCCAGAATCAGCTGTCTCATCCCTCTAAAGTAGAAGAGCTTGTACGGTCAGCCTCGGTGGCAGCCTGATGCTGGAGTTTATCTTTCCGAACAATGTCATGTGCCATGCCGTAGAAGCGATGCTCTTTGCATCCCTTGGCTGCGCATTATTAAGTGTTCTTATCACCCAGATGAACATCTCATCAATCGGGTTTACCATGTCCCATGCTGCATTTGCAGGTGGCTCGGTCGGGGCATTCTTTGGGTACGCCGTTCTGCCGTCAGCAGTACTTGTCAGTATACTGACAGCTTTTCTGATGGGACCGCTCAGCGATCGGACCAGGATGCATACAGACACAACACTTGGAGTCCTGTTCGGGACAACAATGGCGATCGCAATCTTTTTCATCGCCCTAATGCAGGGAACAGGGAAGGGTTTTGATGCAAGTTCGCTCCTTTATGGAAATGTCATATCCCTCTACCGGGAAGAGATCTATGCCCTGGTTATAATTTCTCTTCTGATCGTCATCTTCCTCTCTGTTTTTTACAAGGAGATTACAGCAATCGTCTTTCATAAGCGCCTTGCCGAGATAGCAGGTATACGGGTAAAACCGGTGTATTATGGGATCCTGTTCCTGATTTCAGTAATGGTCGCCCTGAGTATTCCCATCGTCGGCGGACTTCTGCTCTATGTATGGCTGGTAACTCCTGCAGCGATTGCATACCAGTTCTGCAACACAATGAGGAACATGTTCATCATGGCACCTGTGGTCGCGGTCATAATGAGTATCTTCGGGGCCCTGATCGGTGTTCAGTACTCACTCCCTGTAGGCCCTCTTACTGCAGTACTATTCAGCGGTATGTTTGTCATTGCTGTTGCAGTCTCTCCGAAAAGAAAAGTTGTAATTCACAAACATTAATACGAAAAGTGAAGAAGTAATAATCATGAGGCACTCAGGATTATTACTTATTCTGGGCATCATCGCGGCTCTCATTCCAGGAGCTGCTGCCCTTGACGTAGTAGCGACAACCAGCGTCCTCTGGGATGCGGTTCAGGAGATTGGTGGAGATGAAGTCAATGTGATCTACATCGCCGATCCAACAGTCTGCCCACATCTGCAGGGAGATATTCTTCCTGGACTTATCCAGAAGAATGCAGCAAAACTTGAAAAGGCAGATCTTTTCCTTGCGCATAACACCACCATGGACTTTGCCACCATGCAGGCCGTTGAAAAGTTCCGTGACTCAAACGGATATGGAAAGACCAGGTGGACGATTTTAAAGCCTGATGCATCCTGGAACACTCCCGAGACCGCATTGGAACTGACTGATACCGTTCTTGGATGGCTTAAGGCAGCTGATGGGCGTAACTCCAGGGCATATGAAGAACGGGCAAAACAGTATAAAGAGAAGATCATTGCGGCAGGCAGCCTGACAGAAGAAGAGAAGGAACTGCTTGCAAAGAAGTATACAGTCGTCATGGCATGGCAGAGAGAGCCGGTAGAAGACTGGCTTGGTTTGAATGTCATAGATATTTATGCGCCTGAGTTTGCCCTTGGCGGAAACAAAACGCCCGCTAAGGTTGTAGACGTCCTGAAGGCTGATCCACAAAAACTCTATGCACTTGACCTTCTCCCAGGCGGAGGAAAGATCTACGTGATTGAGAACATGCAGTCAGGAGAGATGGCAAAGGGCATAGCAGAGGCACTTGAGGACATGGCAATTTACGCAAACCGTGTAATATTTACTAACTTCCCGAAATCCGTGGAAGGTGTAGACTCTATTCCGGATGTGCTTGCATACAACAAGAACCTCATCCTTAACTAACTCTTTTTTCCGGAATTTATTTTTAAAAATTCATATGGTTTATTTCCTGGTTGGGATTTGTACCACCTGATTGATCTGCAATAGGTGGGGATTACATTAAAAATCAGAATTTTGTATATCTTTCATATAACTCCTGGATATATTGCTCCCTCCCAATACAAGGAGATACACGGTGACACCCAGGAGTATGATTGTGGAGCCGGATGGGATATCAAAAATCCAGGAGAGAAAAATCCCGCATGTGGTCAGGAACATGCTAATCAGCGTTGCCCCGATCATCATTCCTCTCAAAGTCTTTGAAAAAGGTCTGGCTATCGCTGCAGGGAGTGTCAGAAGTGCAATGACAAGAATGATACCCACTACCTGGATTAACACCACAACGGAGACCGCAATCAGGGCCAGGATCATCAAATGAAGACCGCGAACAGGCAGGTTTGAAATTCCCGCGTACTCTGCATCAAAGGCCAGGGCCTGTAGCACTGGATAGAAGATGAGGAAGAGCAGGAGAACAAAGGCGCCCAACAGAGTCATCATCACAAGATGCCCTGGCGCTACCAGGAGAATATTACCAAAAAGATAGCTAAAGAGGTCGGGCGTGTATCCGGGAGTAAGAGAGAGACACAGGATGCCAAAGGCCATTCCTCCAGCCCAGAATGCACCTATGAGGGTGTCAATATGCTCTTTGGCCCGTTCAACCAGCCCCCATATGAGGGCTGCAACCCCAAGAGTGAACCAGAGTGCCCCGGCAAGAGGATCAGCACCCAGAAGGTATCCAAGACCAATTCCTCCGAATGCTGCATGAGATATCCCTCCGGCAACAGAGATCATATGCCTGACATAGACATAACTCCCTATTATCCCGCAGATGACAGAGGCCAGAAGACCAGCAATGATGGCCGACCTGAAGAACTCAAATGCAAAAGCTTCTATCATGAATCCTCCTCATGCCTTTCTAAAACCCGGTGTGGTACGTCACCGTGGGTGATGATGTCCACCGGGCATCCATAGGTACTGGTGATCATGTCCGAGGTCAACTGGTCGCTGTCATGCATGTAGAGGCGTCGGTTCAGACAGGCAACCCGGTTCACATGTCGAGATACCACGCCGATATCATGGGTAATCATAACGATGGTAATATCCTTTGATAAGGAAGAAAGAAGTTCATAAAAATGTTCTTCCGTTGGAGTATCAACATAAACTGTCGGTTCATCAAGGATAAGGATATCTGGATCCCCGGCAAGGGCCCGGGCAATAAGGACCCGCTGCCTCTCACCACCGGAAAGTGCCTTTACCGGGCGGGTGCCAAGTAGATCGGCTGATATCCTGGATAATGCATTGTTCGCAGCGGTATGATCCTCATCTGTATATCGCCTGAAGATGCCCTTCTTTCTCCCCATTCTGCCTGTCAGAACCATCTCATGCACAGTGATCGGAAATGAAAAGTCAAAGACATGGGTCTGTGGAACATATCCAATTCTTGCCCTGGATTCAGGATTTGCCGGAGAACCAAATAGCAAAATCTCTCCTGAGTCACAGGGGACAAGGCCCAGAACTGCCCTGACAAGAGTGGACTTCCCAGCTCCGTTTGGTCCTATGATTGCAAAAAAATCTCCCTTCCTTACCTGGAAGGTTATGGATTCCAGGACAACCTGCTGGTTCCTGGTGACAGTCACATCGTTAACCTCGATCACCGGCTCCTGCATCATGGTATACCTGATATCTTTTCTGCTATCTGTTGCATGTTCTCAAGATAATTTTCGGCAAGCGGGCTGATTAGGACCATGGTCCCGTTCAGCTCCCTTGCCAGCGTCTCTGCCTGCCTGGTGGAGCCTTCAGGTTCTGTGAAGACAATGTTTATCCCTTCTGACCTGGCTTTTATGATTAAATCTGCAAGCTGTCTTGATGAAGGTTCACGTCCGTCCTCTTCAACGGCCATCTGGGTCAGGTTATAATCTCTGCAGAAATATCCAAAAGCCGGATGGTATACGAGAACGGTCCTTGTTTTGAGATCCTCTAAGGACTTCCGGATTTTCCGGTCAGCATCTGCAAGTCTTTGGTTATAATTATCACGGTTTTCAAAGAAATTTTCCTTCATATCAGGTCTTAGTACCGCCAGTTCTTCTGCGGTGGTGTTGACGATAATGGCAGCATTCTTAAGTGACAGCCACATGTGTGGATCGCACCCTGCACCGGTATCATCTCCGGATGTTACTGCAATGTCCTTAATGGAGCCTGCCCGGCTGCAGAAGTTGATATTTTCTGACAGGTTAACTACTCTCAAACCGGGGTATGTCTGCGTAATTCGCGAGATCCACCGGTTCTCAAACTCAATGCCTGAACCAAGTGCGATATATATGTCAGCAGATTCCAGCCCTGCAATCTGGGATGGTGTGGGTTCAAAGGTATGTGGACTTGAGCCTGGCGGGACCATTACCAGGATCTTCACCGGGTAATCTCCTGCGACCTCTTTGATAAACTCTTCCTGTGGAGGAATCGTGCAGGCGATAACTGGCTGGTGGAGAGAAGGCTCTTTGTCATTTGCCATGCAGCCACATGAGGCAGATAAGAGGACAGACCCGGACAGCAGCAATAACAGAAGAGTAATGGCATAATCCTGTTTTGAAATGTTCTCATTATCAGATGACATGATCTTAAGCTTAAAGCTAAATTTTTTCATTACATCACACCACAACAGGCCGGATCATGTTCAATCACACCGCAGGCCCCTTTGCAGGGATGACCAAGTGAACGGCAGATCTGATCAATGTGGTTCTTTGGCACGAGGTGTTCGATCTTTTCAGCCTGGGTGCATGCATCCTTTTCTGACAGACCGGCACGGGTAAACATGAGCGAGAGGATTCGGTGGCGACGCAGAAGAAAGCGGGTCAGTTCTTCTCCTGCATCGGTCAGGGAAGCCTTCCGGTATGGATCGTACCATATGTACCCGGCATCTTTCAGCTCATGAAGCGTCCTTGTGACAGTGGAGGTGCGAACCCCAAATTTATCTGCGATCTCTCCGGGCCTTACTCCTGGATCATGCGAATAAATGAATTTTAAAAATCTGATCTTCTGAGGAGTGTTCACCCGGGCTGACATATCTCCATGTAGAGCATGAAAGAAGATAAAGCTTACAGCTAAAAGTCATCCATCTCCGGGTTAATGATCCTGACTTCTGTCTTAAGCCATGTTGATTTAACGGAAGGGAGGGTTCTTACTGCCATTGTTTCAATGTCTTTTGATGAGATTTTTTCCCAAAAAGGTTATCCCTGAATACCGGGTCAGGTCTTATCCCAAGCTCATCAGATATGGCAAAGACACATGAAAGCTTTACCGGGCAGGCCCGGCACTTAGGCCCTGGCCCACACCAGGTTGATCCGATCATGTATAATGGCCGGTCGATGCTCCACGGGTCTTCAGGTGACAGCATCCTGGCAAGTCGCCTGGCTTTCGCTGGAGTTATGCCATTCCCATCTCCGCATATCATCCTCCCAAGTACCCTGGAGTCGACGATATCGCCAACGATATCAAAGGGTCCATGAACATATCCCAGGTCTTTTAATGTTCCGATGACAAGGCAGGCGGTTGATCTTGGGATCCTGAGAAGAAGCAGCCGTTTATATACCATCTCAGGGTCATCTTCATAACCTGTCCAGATCTGCCGTCCGTCGCCGGCATAAAACCTGACCATCAGGGTTGCAATCTGGTAAAGCCTTGCATGTATCTTTGGTTCAGGGTGGAGATTGTAATCAAAAAACCTATCATCCCATCCTTCCCTGGTATGGTAAACAATCTCATGCCAGAGTTTTTCCGTTTCATTAAGAGTTTCTTCGGTGAAAAAAGCCACGTTATCCCATACATCTGTCTTATCCGATCGATACTCCAGAAAACATGCACATAAAAAAGCATTTGCTTCAGCCCTGGTCATCCTGCCATGAGAGTTCTTTAACTGCAGGATTGAATCAGGTGCACGAAACCGGGGGTTTTCTCTGGCAAGCATGAACAATGCATCTGAGACTATTAAGAGCATTTCTCCGGTAATTTTGCTGATTTTTACATGCTCTTCCTCATGCACCTGTGCCATCTGCCGGACTAATCCTGTCAGACGATCTTTATCGTGGGTCATTGTAATGTACAGGAAGAAACCTTGCTCAGTACTTCTGAAAAAACGGTGCCATCATCAGTTGAATTCACGGCCATGACGATGAATACAGGATGCCGATCATCTTTCGCCCACTTTTGTACTCTGGCACATATCCCACTTATCCTGGAATCAGTTGCGTACTCTTTTTCAATATTATTACATAAAATCAAAGCTTCTGGATAGTCTGTTGTATATCCTGACCATGAATAAATACTTCCGGTTCCCTGTGCATCGCCCAGTTCTTTCATAAGGCCTGACAGGGTATACCAGTCATCAAACTGGTCAAGCATGTCAAGAACATCCCCGACATTCGGATCTTTTAAAAGGTATTCACAGTCAAGATCGCCAATAAGGACTTTTTTAAATGGTCTCCTTTTAAATCCTTCAATCACTGCAAAATTCACACCAATATCAGAAAGCAGGTTTAACTTGTTGTCCAGGCTGATGTCATGAAAACAGACAGCTGTTTTTTCATCATCAATGCCGATTGCAGGATCCGCTCCGGCTTCAAAATGAAGCGTGGTATCTTTGCCTTTGGGAAGAGTGCTATGATGGCTGGCAATATGTTTGATGGTCGCGGTTCTTCCCTGCCTGACCAGGTGGGAACAAAGCTCAACAATAAACCTTGTTTTTCCAGAACCAGACCATCCTGCTATATGAATAATTTTCACGAAGAAAGAATCACCCCTGTTCTTTAAACATAGGTAACAGATGTGACATGGAAGTTTTTAAGTAATACCATGCCCAATTTGACCTTGTCAATAATCATATGACAAATAATTCTTCATCAATTTTTGTCTCGTTTTCACGCAAATTAACGGCAGTTATACTTATTTTTCTTCTTATTTCTCTATCGGCTATTGTTATTGTATGGTACTCAGGAACACTATGTGATCTGGATAACAAGTTTAAAAACCGACAAAACCTTTCTGATCAGATTCTTAAGCAGTCATCAATCTGGATAGATCGTGGAATATCCCTATATGAGCTGCAGTATGTTCCTTCATTGAAAGAAGCGATTGAGATGTACCAGGATGCTTATCAGAAGACAGGTGAAAATGTCACAAAGCTTGACCTTTACGCGTTAAAAAAGGAGGTTGACGCCGAATTAAATGGTGACTTTGACTTTTACCTAGTCGATAAAGAGGGACTGGTATTGAAAAGCACTTTTAAAGATGATATCGGTCTTGATTTTAAAATATGGCCAAAGTTCTACTCAATAATCACAAAGATTCGCGAAAGTGGGGAATTTGTTCCTGACAGAATGGTAAGGGGGTACTCTAAGACTGCCCCTTTCAGAAAATTTTCATACCAGGGAACCAGCGATGGGAATTACCTGCTTGAGATAAGCAGAAATGTTGAAAGGCTTCTACCATTAGCATCCAATGCATCATACAGGGAACTCTTAAATAACCTTCCAGCTGCAAACAAGGACATACAGACGATCGAGCTCTATAACTCACAATATGAAATCGTTTCAAGATACCCTTCCAAGGGTACTGATGAACGACCATCAGCCGAAACCCTGTCCAGGGTTATAAGGTCATTTGCTGAGCATGCAAATTTTGAAGAGAAAGATCTGGAAACCGGCGAGATAATCAGGTACACTCACCTCCCGATAAGTGATGATGATTCACCGTCAGCCTCCGAGATGAGCCTGGTTGCCAGGACTGTATTCTCTACAGAAGAACGCGACCGGGAAAAGCTCAGGGCAACGGCTATCTTTTGCGCTTACTTCATTTTTATGATTATTATTGCTGTTGGGGCTGCATTGGCCGGATCGCGGTACTTGTCAAGACCGATTGATCAGATCGTTGAAGATATACAATGTATCGCCAACGGTGACCTCGATTACAAGATAAGGCCAACAGGTTCATCAGAGTTTAATGATATAGAGCTGGCGATAAACAGCCTTGTTGCAAACCTGAAAGAGATGATTGTCAGCCTTAAGAACAGGGAAGAGGCATTGTTAGAAGAACTGGGAAGACGATGGAGGGCTGAGGAAAATTACAAAAGGCTATTTGAATCGGCCCATGATGCAATCTTCATAATTAAGGACACCAGTATCGAGAGCTGCAACAATGCTGCAACCAGGCTCATTGGAAGAGATTTGAAGGATATCATTGGAAAAGAGCTGTATGACTTCTCCCCGGCCATGCAACCTGACGGAAAAGACTCGGCTGTTGCATTCCGCGACAATATAAGCCGGATAGTTAGTGGTGAACTGTCAGTCATTAAATGGGACTTCATGAAAAACGATGGAAAAATCCTGAATACTGAGGCTCAATGCAGCTCAGTCCTGTCTGATGACGTTATCCTGGTCATGTTTATATTCAGGGATGTTACCGAACTATTAGAGATGAAAAGAAGGGAGAGCGCTGCAATATCCCAAATAGAGGAGAACCTGGTTAAACTTGCAGCAATCAACGATCAGATAAGAAATCCCCTTTCATCCATCGCGGTCCTGAATGAATTGCAGGGAGGAGAATATGAAGATAAAATCTTTGAACAGATAGGGGTTATCGATAACTTGATCAACGAAGTCGATAAAAGTTTTGTAAAAACAGATAAAGTCAGGCTGTTTCTTATGAAACATTATGGTATCCATCACACTGGCACAGAAGAGAATGAACAGAATAATCAATAATTCACTCAGTAACTCTCTTTGCTTTTGTACCCGTCTTTTCATTCTGCTGATAATACTCTTTTCCGGACATTGTGTAAGTGGTGAACATACCCCAAGTTTTGCAGCTTTTGGAGAGATCTCCTTCTCGGAAGGAGTCACCGAGGAGAGTGTTCCGATAAGGCCGGTCTTGGAGTATGAGCCAGGGACGATCAAAATCTGTGCAGTTTTTCCATTTATGAACATGGAAGACGGGATGCCGGTTGAGATTGAGTGGTTATATAATGATGAATGGTTTTACTCAACCGATGAAGAATGGGATGAAGGGGAAGAGGGTATAACCCATCGGTCAATTTCATGGGAGAATGATCGGGAACTTGACCCTGGGATCTACACCCTCCGGTTATTTATTAATGGTCAACTGGCCCGGTCAGCAGACGTGGAAGTGCTGGCCCCATCCGGGGAGGAAACACAGAAACCTGCCAGAAACCTTGAAGACCTCATCGATCCTGACCTGATGCGGGCATGGGAGATTCTGGCTTATGCCGATAATGATCTTTTAAATGACCTTGCCATGCTTGTCCCGGATTATGGTATCGAACTTCGGCTGACGGATGATATGACTTCA